>Ga0256405_10000073_pt1 | contig 286533 bp, 199 predicted proteins | sample RumenRJG_02DNA_FD_189096 | JGI IMG/M metagenome (GOLD analysis project Ga0256405, IMG submission 189096) | Bovine rumen microbial communities from Lethbridge, Alberta, Canada - RJG_02 | ecosystem: Host-associated > Mammals > Digestive system > Stomach > Rumen | place: Canada: Alberta...
AATAAGTAGAAACGTTTGAACAACACCGTTTTAGGAAGTTGAAAAATCAAGTTTCTCTCTCGGTATAGCGTTTATTTTGGCCAATATCTTCTTTAGTTTGGCATTTGAGTATTTCCCATTCGTGTTCCTCCCAGCTATCGCCTCGCTCATCAAATATAATACATGCTTCTGGGACCCCCGGGAAAAGGCTATTTTTGGCCCTTTGTAACTATATGATTTTCAGCGCTCCCATCATGCCGAAATTACATTTGAGACGAGAAAAACTATCTCAAATGTAGTTTTCCTCATGTCCTATGTGAGTATCATCACATGCGGAAGCATTTTCTCAGTGTGCGCAAACAGCCATTCCCTAATTGAGAGAAATGTATATTATTGGCTGTTTCGTAGCCGCGAATATCTTATAAAATTAGATTAGCCTTTCATCCCTCCTGCCGGCATATATTTCGCGATCTGATGTCATTGGCATAGAATGCATATTATGCTATGTAAAAAATTACGAGACACAATCACAGAAAATTGTGCCTCGTAATTATCTTGATTTGCCCTGATTTCACCGGGATTTAGGGGCGCCAACGAACAGCGGTGGTGAGCGCCGCGGCTGTGACTTAGAAATATTTTGTTTCCGAGCCGGTGATGTCCGAGATGAGCGCGTTGGCCAGCGATGAGGCACCGATGCGGAAGGTCTTTGTGGTCATCATGCCGGCGCCGAGCACCTCTTTGATGATGGTGTAATATTCCACGGCCTCCTTGGCTGTATGTATGCCGCCGGCGATCTTGATGCCGATGTTCATCTCGGGGTGCTTGGTGGTGTACTGCTTGATGGCGCGGCTCATCAGATATACTGCTGCCGGCGTGGCGCCGATGTTCAGTTTGCCGGTTGAGGTCTTGATGAAGTCTGCGCCGCTGTACATGGTCAGGATGGCGGCCCTTGTGATAAGGTCGTCGTGGGCAAGGGCGCCGGTCTCGAGGATCACCTTGAGCGTCCCGTCGCCGACGTAGGCTTTGATTTCCCCGATTTCATCGGCGATACTCTCATAATCGCCGCTCAGGAATTTGCCCACCGGCAGCACGATGTCGATGTCGTCCGCACCGTCTTTGAGCGCCAGTCCTACCTCGGCGAGCTTCACCTCGCTGAATGTCTGGGCCGACGGGAAGCTGCCGGCCACGCTCGTCAGGTGGATGTTGTCGTCCTCCAGCGAACTGTAGACGAGGCTGATGAAGTTGGGGTAGACACAGATGCCCTCCACGTTAGGCAGCTCCGGGTAGGCCTCCTGGAAGGTGTTTACCTTCTCCACCATCTGGAGTATACTCTCCTCGTTGTCAGTCACTTTGAGCGACGTGAGCTCGAGCGACGACAGCAGAAACTTTTTCACCTCGGGAGTGTTGTTCTCCTCGAAGTGGTGCTCTATGATATGAGCGGCCTCGTGCTCGGCCGTCTCGTAGGTCTCCGAGTAGTCGTAGCCCTCGAGCGTGCTGCGTATCTTGTCGTAATATTCTTTGGTGTTCTCTTTAGCGTCTTTGCCCTCGTGCGAATGGTCGTGGTGGTGGCCGCAGCAGTCCTTGTGCCCACCGCAGCAATCCCCGTCCTCGTGGCAGTGATGATGTTTATCCGTTTCCATATTCCTTGTGTTATTGTCTTAGTTTTATATTATTCTTGTGCCTTTCGGCGTCGCGTTTTGTCTTCTTCTCAATGTTTTTTTTTAGGGCTTTATCGAGGTTTACGCCTGTCTGATTGGCTATGCAGGTGAGCACCCAGAGCACATCGGCTATCTCGTCGCCTAGGTCGTGTTTCTCGCCCTCCTTGAAGCTCTGGTCGCCGTAGGTGCGGGCCATGATGCGCGCCATCTCGCCCACCTCCTCGGTGAGGCACGCCATGTTGGTGAGCTCGCTGAAGTAGCGCACGCCGTACTTCTTTATCCAGGCGTCCACTGTCTGCTGTAGTTCGTCGAGAGTCATAGCGCTATTCCTTATTTTTAGTATCCATGCAAATGGTGACCGGGCCGTCGTTGAGCAGCTCTACCTTCATGTCTGCGCCGAATACGCCCTTCTCCACCTGGCGGCCGAGCGCGTTGCTCAGGAGCTCGCAGAATTTCTCATACATCGGTATCGCCTTTTCGTGACCCGCGGCACGGATGTAAGAGGGGCGGTTGCCTTTCTTATACGAAGCCATCAGGGTGAATTGGCTAATGACCAGAATGTTGCCGCCTACGTCCATGATGGAGCGGTTCATCACCCCGTTCTCGTCGTCGAACACTCTGAGGCCCACTATCTTGCGGGTCAGCCAGAGCGCGTCCTCTTCCTCGTCGCTCTCCCCGATGCCCACGAGGATCATGTAGCCCTTGCCGATGCGGCCGGTCACTGTGCCGTCCACCGTGACGCTCGCGTGCTGCACACGCTGTATTACTACTCTCATTATTAATGGATTATCTTATCTTTTGTGTACTTGTCGAAGAGGCTTTGAGCCATTCTCAAAGGGCTGCCTGCCTCTCCTCATTTGCAAAGGTAAGCATTTATTCCCGTCCGGCCTTTACTCTATGCGCTCTGCGGGCGCTGCGTCGTCCGTGTGCAGCTGTGAGTAGATGTTGAGGCCTTTCTTTTCGCCCAGTGTCTCCTGCAGCTCCCTGAGTGTAGCGTCCTTGATCTTCTTCACGCTGCCGAACTGGCTCAGCAACAGCTGTTTGGTTACCTCGCCTACGCCTTTCACATCGTCCAGAGCGGAGTGGAGCATTCGCTTGCTGCGCTTCTGGCGGTGGAAGGTGATGGCGAAGCGGTGCACCTCGTCCTGCATCCTCGTCATGAGCCGGAAGAGCGCGCTCTCTTGCTTTAGCCCTATCACCTGCGGCGGGAAGCCGTAGAGCAGCTCGTGGGTGCGGTGGCGGTTGTCCTTCGCCAGGCCTGCGATGGGGATGCTCAGATGGAGCTCGTCCTCGACTGTGGCCCGCACGACCTCCATCTGACCTTTTCCGCCGTCCGTGATGATGAGGTCTGGCAGGGGAGAGCCTTCCTCCACGGCTCGTGAGTAGCGTCGCTTCACTACCTCGTGCATCGAGGCATAGTCGTCCGGGCCCATCACCGTGCGGATGTTGTATTTGCGATACTCCTTCTTGTCCGGCTTCAGGGCCGTGAACACGACGCAAGCAGCCACGGCGTCGGAGCCCTGAATGTTGCTATTATCGAACAGCTCTATGCGCATCGGCGGGCGCTCCAGTTTGAGGTCGTCCTGTATCTCCTTCATCAGGCGCATGTTCTTCTGCTCGGGATTGAGCTTCTCGCGCTGCTTGAGGCGGTCAAACTTGTATTCCTTCACGTTCAGCTCCGAGAGCTTGAGCAGTTTGTATTTGTCGCCGGCCTTTGGTATTGTGAACGTGACGCCCTCCATCTCGATGTCGACGGGGAAGGGCACGACGATCTCGCGGGCCGTGCTGCCATAGCGCTTCCTCATCTCGGCGATGCCCAGCTCGAGGATCTCCTCATCGCTCTCGCCGAGCCGCTTGCGGTATTCGAAGGTGAACGCCTGGTTGATCATGCCGCGGTTGACGTGCATGTAATTGACAAATCCCGAGATTTCATCGCTCTCTATGTTGAACACATCGAGGTTCATGATGCTTCCCGAGACTACCTCGCTTTTGGCCCGGTAATTCTCGATCAAATCGTACTGTTTTTTGATTTCCGCGGCCTCCTCAAAGCGCAGCTGATCGCTCATTTGCCTCATCTCGCTCATCATCTCTCGCTGTATTTCGCTGGTGTTGCCCTTGAGAATCTCGCGAGCCTTGGCGATGCCTTTCAGGTATTCATCGCGGCTTTGGCGGCCGGTACATGGTGCGGGGCAGTTGTGTATGTGCCATTCTAGGCATTCCTTATATTTGCCCTCTTTCACCTTCTCCTCGCTCATGGCCATATGGCAGCGGCGCGGCTTTACGATGTGGTTGATGAGGTCCAGCAGGGCGTACATCGTTGGTACGTGGGAGTAGGGGCCGAAGTACTCTGCGCCCTTCAGGTTGCGGCGTCTGGTCTTGAAGATGCGCGGATAGTCCTCGTGGGTGATGCAGATGGAGGGGTAGGTCTTGTCGTCCTTTAGCAGGATGTTGTAGTGCGGTTTGTAACGCTTGATGAGGTTGTTCTCCAGAAGCAGCGCGTCCTCCTCTGTCCTCACGACGACATATTTTATGTCCCTGATCTTCTCCACCAGGAGGTGTGTCTTGAGGTTTGGCTGGTCGCGAAGGAAGTAGGAGCTCACTCTGCGTTTCAGCTTCTTTGCCTTGCCGACATAGATTATCTTGCCCGTCTCGTCGAGATACTGGTAGCATCCCGGCGAGTCCGGCAGGCTGTGCACTATGCCCAGCAGATATTCCCTTATCTCCTTTGCCTTATCTTTCTTCATATTTCAGATTCTCCGCAGTAGACCTTCTTTTATGTTGTATACCGTGCTTTGATGAGCTCAATGCAGCGTGATGAGGACGTCTGCGTCCACGTTTTTCGGGAGCGCTTCACGGCCTTTCAGACCTTCGCTCCTGAGCTCGAAGAGGAAGTTGATGTATATCTTTTTCGGGTGGAAACTCTCGACGAGCTTGTATGCCGCGGCCATCGACCCGCCCGTGGCCAGCAGATCGTCGTGGATGAGCACCACGTCATCGTTTGTTATTGCGCCGTCCTGTATTTCTATTTTGTCCTCGCCATATTCTTTGGCGTAGGACGTGCCTCGCGTGATGCCCGGCATCTTACCTTTTTTGCGGCACATTACCAGTCCGGCGTCCAGTTTTTCTGCTGTTATCGCGCCCATTACTATGCCGCGCGTTTCCAGTCCCACTACTTTTGTTATGCCCTTATCCTTGTAGCGGCGTTTTAGCTCGTCGCCCAGTTCGTGAAGCACCCCGGCATCGGTGAACAGGTAGTTTATGTCCTTGTATTGGATACCTTGCTTCGGAAAATCCGGAATATTTCTCAGATGTTCCAGTACGTATTTCTCGTTCATTTTTAGTTTGTTTTGGTGTTCGTCTTCTTTGTTTGTTTCACGTGGAACCCGCTGATGTTTCACGTGGAGCGCGCTCCGCTCTTTCAGATGCGCCTCCTTATATGGTCTCGCTTTTTCGCAATCCTACCTTTTCATCAGCACGAGAAGCACCGCGATGTCGTTGGGCGAGATGCCGGGGATGCGGCTTGCCTCGGCGATATTCTCCGGATCGATGCGGGTGAGCTTTTGCCGCGCTTCGATGGTCAGCTGTTGAATGTCCATGTAGTGGAAATGCCCGCGGATGCGAATGTTCTCGAGGCGCTGCATCTTATCCGCGAGGCGTCTCTCGCGCTCTATATATCCGGCGTATTTTATCCTGACTTCGGCGGCCTCGGCTACCTCTTCATCGATACTTCCATCGTTGTCCATCATCTTCTTAAGCACCGGGAGATGCGCAGCAAGGCCTTTGAGCGTTACTTGTGGGCGGCCGAGCAGTTCCTTCAGACTTTCGCTGTATTTCAGTGCCTGGCTGCCCATCTCCTGAAGCACAGGGTTGATGTCGGCGGGCTTTAGCTTCGTCTCTTCGCAGTATTTCACGATGGCCTCTACCATTTCGTGCTTCCGGTGAAAGACTTTTGCGCGCTCTTCTGAGCAAAGGCCGATGCGCTCTGCAATGGGTGTGAGGCGCTCATCGGCATTGTCCTGACGGAGCAGGATGCGGTATTCGGCGCGCGAGGTGAACATGCGGTAAGGTTCGTCCACGCCCTTTGTTACAAGGTCATCGATCAGCACACCTATATATGCCTCGTCGCGGTGCAGGACGAGTGGCTGTTCATCGCGCACCTGTAGCGCCGCATTTATGCCGGCCACGATGCCTTGCCCCGCCGCTTCTTCATAGCCTGTGGTGCCGTTCACCTGGCCGGCCATGTATAGCCCCGGGAGGAGCTTCGACTGGAGAGATTGGTAGAGCTGCGTCGGGTCGAAAAAGTCGTATTCGATAGCGTAACCGGGGCGATAGGCGACGGCGTGCTCAAAGCCGGGGATGTGGCGTATTGCCTCGAGTTGTATGTCGGCGGGCATGGACGACGAGAAGCCGTTGAGGTAGAGCTCGTGCGTGTCGCTGCCTTCGGGCTCGAGGAACAGGGGATGGTGGTCGCGGTCGGGAAAGGTGACAAGCTTTGTCTCGATGCTGGGGCAGTAGCGCGGACCGATGCTTTTTATCTGGCCGTTGTAGAGAGGGGAGTCGGCGAGGCCGCTGCGCAGGATGGTGTGCACTGTCTCGTTGGTCTGACAGAGCCAGCAGTGCATCTGCGGCAAGGGCCGGCGCCCGGTGATGTAGGAGAAGCGGTGAAAGTCGTCCTCGCCCACCTGAGGCTCGAGCTGCGAGAAGTCGATGCTTCGGGCGTCGAGGCGGACGGGCGTGCCGGTCTTCATGCGCGCCGAGCGGATGCCCAGGGCGGTGATGGACTCGGTGAGATGATGGACGGCTGGCTCTGCGATGCGGCCGCCTTCCACCTTGTGGCGCCCTATGTGCATCAGGCCGTTGAGAAATGTGCCTGCGGTGATGACCACAGCGGGGGCGAAGAAGTCGAGGCCCCAGATGGTCCTTACGCCCCGGAGCTTGCCGTCCTCGACGATGAGGCTGTCCACCTGATCCTGCCAGATGTGAAGGTTGGGGGTGTTCTCCAGTATCCTGCGCCACTCTCTGCTGTAGGCCATGCGGTCACACTGAGAGCGCGGGCTCCACATGGCGGGGCCTTTGGAGCGGTTGAGCATGCGAAACTGGATGGCGGTCCTGTCCGTCACGATGCCGCTCATGCCGCCCAGGGCGTCCACCTCGCGTATTATCTGCCCCTTGGCGATGCCGCCTATGGCGGGGTTGCAGCTCATCTGGGCTATCTTGGTCATGTCCATCGTGATGAGGCATGTCCTGCAGCCCATGCGCGCCGCAGCGCTTGCCGCCTCGCAGCCCGCGTGGCCCGCGCCCACCACAATGACATCATATTGTCTCTCTATCATTTTTTCATTCCTTACAAGGGACGCGCGCCCGAGGCTGCGCATTCCCTTTGCAAAATTACAGCAAATTTGCGACATCATCCCCGGCGTCCCTGAAAAAGACAGCGGCCCCGCCTCCCCGAGGCCCCTCAGAGCGGCCGCAAAGCCCTGTATGTCAGGGAGAATAATGGAGAGAAATAAAATCCTCCGAAATATCGTAAACCTTTGAAACTTAGAGAATTGAACTAAGTTTCACGTGCAACAAGCGGCCTCCTTTGCCTCGCAACGCGGGATTATATGAACTATTATCACTAACTTTGCACCGCAAAACACTAAAGGATAACAAATTGAAGACATTTGAAGAACTCGGGCTATGCCCCGAGTTGGTAAAAGGAGTAGGAGAATTGGGCTACGAAAGTCCTATGCCGATACAGGAAGCCGTGATTCCCTATCTCCTGGGTAACGGCAATGATGTAATAGCTCTCGCACAGACGGGTACGGGCAAGACTGCGGCCTACGGCCTTCCCCTGCTGCAGAAGATCGACCCGCAGAAGGACTGTGTGCAGGCCATTGTGCTCAGCCCTACGAGGGAGCTCTGCCTCCAGATAGCTGGCGACCTGAAGGACTTCTCCCGCTACATGCCCGACATCAGAATTCTCGCCGTCTACGGCGGCTCCGATATCGGTTCGCAGATCAGGGCCCTCAAGCGCGGCATACAGATCATCGTGGCCACCCCGGGACGCCTCATCGACCTCATGGAGAGGGGAGCGGCCAAGCTCGAGGGCGTAGAGAATGTGGTGCTCGACGAGGCCGATGAGATGCTCAACATGGGATTCTCCGAGAGCATCGACCAGATCCTCGCCGGTGTGCCGGCGGACCGCAACACGCTGCTCTTCTCCGCCACCATGAGCCAGGACATAGAGCGCGTGGCCCGCACCTACCTCAAGGACCCCAAGGAGATCGTCGTGGGCTCGCGCAATGAGGGCGCCGAGAAGGTTAATCACGAATACTACCTCGTGCACGCCCGCGACAAATACGCCGCCCTCAAGCGCATCGTCGACTACCGCCCCCGCATCTACGCCATCATCTTCTGCCGCACACGCATGGAGACACAGGAGGTGGCCGACAAACTCATACAGGACGGATACAACGCCGAGGCTCTCCACGGCGAGCTCTCCCAGGCGCAGAGGGACCTCACCATGCAGAAGTTTCGCACCAAGCGCGTGCAGCTCCTCGTAGCCACCGACGTGGCTGCCCGCGGCCTCGATGTCGACGACCTCACCCATGTCATCAACTACGGCCTGCCCGAGGACATCGAGAGCTACACTCACCGCAGCGGCCGCACGGGCCGCGCCGGCAAGACGGGCACATCCATCAGCATCATCCACCTCCGCGAGAAGGGCAAGATACGCCGCATAGAGAGGGAGATAGGCAAGAAATTCGTGCGCTGCCACCTGCCGTCGCCCCGCGAGATCTGCATCAAGCAGCTCTACAATGTCATCGACCGCCTGGAGCGCACCGATGTCGACGAGGAGCAGATAGCCCCCTTCATGCCCGAGGTGATGCGCAAGCTCGACTGGATGGACAAGGAGGACATCGTGAAGCGTATCGTAGCCTCGGCCTTCGGACGCTTCGCCGCCTACTACGACAACGCCCCCGTCATCGAGGAGCCCGACGAGAAGTCTGCCCGCGACGACGACTCCGGCCGCCGCTCTGACAGGCAGGGCAAAGGCCGCTCCCGCCGCGACAGGGGCAGGGGAGCGGTGGTCGAGGCCGAGCCGGGATACCGCCGGCTGTTCATCAACCTCGGCAAGCGCGACGGCGTCTACCCGCGCGAGATCATCGGCCTGGTCAACAAATATGTCGGCGGCAGCGTGGACATCGGCCGCATCGACCTGACGGCCAACTGCTCCTTCTTCGAGGTCACGGAGAAGGACGCCGACGCCGTCCTCGCGGGCTTCCGCAAGGCGTCCTACAAGGGCCGCCGTGTCGTGGTGGACGACGCCGAGGCCACGGGCACAAAGCATAGCGGCGGAGGCCATACGCGCGGCGGTGGTCACAGGGACCGGAACGAGGACAATGGCCCGCGCCGCAACATGCATCAGGACAATGACCGTGGCGACCGCCAGGGCGGCAAGGACGACTGGAAACAGTTTTTTAAGCACTGACTCCGCCGTCCGCCACCTGCCGCCGTCTGCCGCAAAGCCGGACTAAGGCTGACCGCCAAATGCCTTTAAGAATGGCAAGGCCAAAGTAACGCGCCAATGCTCCTGTAGTCCGTGGCGCCACACTCAGACTAATGAGATTTACCATGCACCACCTCCCGCCCCGAACGGCGCTAGGTGGTGCTGTTATTATATGCGTAATAAATGGCTGGGAGGGCCGCTGCCCTTAGCGGCCGTCCGCCGCATAAAATATTCAAGGGTCTAATACGCAATGCGCATCTCCTTCTTTCGTGGGTCACTAGCATCGCAAATCACTTTGCGCTTTGCCTTTTGGGGCAGCGGCCCTCCCAGTTAGCGCCGCGCTTATTGATTATCTTTGCTCGCAATCGAGGCGTCTCCAGAGGCCATTTTTCGCCCTTTGTAACTACGTGACTTTCAGCGCTCCCAAAAGGCCAAAACTACATTTGAGACGTTTTCAACTACCTCAAATGTAGTTTACCTCAAGTCCTATGTGAGTATCCGCACATGCGGAAGGGTTTTTATGATGTGCGGAATGCCATTTTCTGACAATGTGGAAAAGGGTGCGATTTTCGGATGGCGAATTTATTATGGCGGAGTTGGAAAATGAGGACTTGGATTACTGCACCTCTTTATAAGTTTTGCTCGACGATAGCTGAGAATGCGAGATTCGCTATTTGGCATTGGGGCGAAGTTAGCTGAGAGAAGAAAATGCACGATTAGAAATTGCGCGAGAAATAACTGGGAGGGCCGCTGCCCTCAGCGGCCGTCCGCCGCATAAGAAAGTGCGAGGTGTATCGCGCTATACTCACTTTTCACCGCTTAGCCGCTCATAAGATTTTCCGACTCGCTTTTGGCCGCTGAGGGCAGCGGCCCTCCCAGTTAACGCGGCGAAAGAATTAATTTAGCTCTATACGTCTTTTGCCGTAAAGCTTCCTTGCGGGAAAAAGAATGCCGCTGCGAGATGCGCGATAAGGATTTCTTATCCAAGCACCGCGCATAAGAAATAAAGAGTGGTATAACGCGCATGCGCATAGCTGTCTATCATGCGGCCATCAAGATCGAATTATGCTAAAGTTTACTTCGCGAATTTCTTCGCTCATTGCCCTTTTGTGCTTGCGGCCGATGAGGCCGCGGCACTCCCGGCTAAGCGGGGGCGCAGGGGCATTTTCCGGGACACATCTGCTGTTTTCCGCAGTTCTCTGCCTTTTTCCGTATCCCGGCTTACGCGGATTGGATTTTATTTACTATTTTTGGGTCGGATATTAAGGTTTCGAAAAATGAGAAAGTACCTGTTGCCTGTAATCGTTTCGCTTCTGTCGCTCGGCTGCGCGGAGGCCCAGCGCGTCAACATCAATGCCGGCGGCGGTCTGGCCTCGCACTACGGCAGCAGCACGCGGCCCGTGGGCGCCGTGAAGATAGGCGTGAGCTACGAGTGGGAACTCTCGACCACGTGGACGCTCGAGTGCGGCCCCGAGTTCTATGTCAAGGGCTTCAAGGACCGCAATACGGAGGTCTATATGCGCGACAGCGAGGGCAATCTGGTGCTCGACGACAACGGCAATCCGAAGATGGGCAAGAAGAACGTGAGCACCACGGCCTATTATGTGGAAGTGCCCGTCAAGGCGAACTATTACATCGAGCTCAGGCCGCTTCATTATATCGAGCTCTCAGCCGGCCCGTACGCCGCAGTGGGTGTGGGCGGCAAGCGCAAGACACGGGGCGACACCGATGAGACCGACGAGGCCCGCCGCTTCTTCTACGAGAAAAATACGTTCAGCGAGCGGGGTGTGAAGCGCTTCGACGCGGGCCTTAGAGCCGCTGTGGCGTACGAGTTCAACCGGCAGTTTGCCGTAGGCATCGAGGCCGACTTCGGCATGCTCAGGTTCAGCGACTCCGGCGGGCACAATGTCAGCGGCCTGCTCACACTGAGCTACCGCCTGCCGATAGATCTGTAGAGAGATGACTAACACCTAAAATCAAGATATCATGACCGAATTTCTTATCACATATCAGTGGGAGCTATGGGCCGTAGTGGCGCTCCTCTTCCTGGTGCTGGAACTGATGGCGGGCGACTTCTTCATGCTTTGCCTCGCTGTGTCCTCGGCCTGCGCCGCTGTGACGTCGGCTCTGGGCCTCGGTTTCCTGGGCAATCTGGCTGTCTTCGCGGTGATGGCCGTGGCGAGCCTGCTGTTCCTGCGTCCGCGGGCGCTCAGGCGCTTCGGCGGTTCGGCCCACACGCGCCGCAGCAATGCCGACGCGCTGGCCGGCATGACGGGAGTGGTGAGCGAGGCCATTCCGGCGGGCGGCAAGGGATATGTGGCCATCGACGGCGATCGCTGGCCCGCTGTGTCAGACGACGGCGGCGGGATAGAGGCCGGGGCGAAGGTCAGGGTCCTCAAGCACGAGAGCATCGTGCTCACCGTAGAGCGCCTTTAGACAGGCCGGAAGAGCGTCATCAGAAGAAGAATATTAATCACCTAAATAACAATTACCATGATTTACGTACTAATCGTCCTGGCCGTGCTGGCTATCATCATCGTGGCCAAGAGCATCACCATCATTCCGCAGTCGAGCACCAAGATTATCGAGCGTCTCGGCCGTTATCATTCTACGCTCAATCCGGGCGTCAACCTCATCGTGCCCTTCATCGACAAGGCGCGCACCATCATCGTGATGCGCAACAAACGCTATTACTACAGCAACGTCATCGACCTCCGCGAGCAGGTGTACGACTTTGACAAGCAGAACGTCATTACCAAGGACAATGTGCAGACCGAGATCAATGCGCTGCTCTATTTCCAGATAGTGGACCCGTTCAAGGCCGTCTATGAGATCAGCAATCTGCCCAATGCCATCGAAAAACTGACGCAGACCACACTCCGTAACATCATCGGCGAGATGGAGCTCGACGAGACGCTCACCTCGCGCGACACGATCAACAAGAAGCTGAGCTCTGTCCTCGACGACGCCACCAACAAGTGGGGCGTCAAGGTCAACCGTGTCGAGCTGCAGGACATCAACCCGCCCGCCAGTGTGCTCCAGGCCATGGAGAAACAGATGCAGGCCGAGCGCAACAAGCGCGCCGAGATCCTCAACAGCGAGGGCGAGAAGCAGAGCGCTATCCTTAAGTCGGAAGGCGAGAAGATGGCCATCATCAACCGCGCCGAAGCCGCCAAGCAGAGCGAGATCCTCAACGCCGAGGGTATCGCCGCCGCCAAGGTGAAGCAGGCCGAGGGCGAGGCCAAGGCCATCGAGCTCATCACCGCCGCAGTGGGCAAGTCCACCAATCCGGCCAATTACCTCCTAGCGCAGAAATATATCCGCATGCTGCAGGAAGTGGCTTCCGGCGACAAGACCAAGACCGTCTACCTGCCTATCGAGGCCACCAATATGCTGGGCTCCATAGGCGGCATCAAGGACCTTTTCAAGGCCGACTGAGAGAGAAAGGAAATAATATCAGACTAACCAATATTTTCAGAAGATGAAAAATATATCACGCAGACAATTTATCAGGCAGAGCCTGCTGGGCGCTGCGGCCGTCACCATCGTGCCGTCGAATGTGCTGGGCAAGGCTTACGGATTCACGGCCCCGAGCGACAAGCTCAACATCGCCGGCATCGGCGTGGGCGGAGTGGGGCGCCGCAACATGAAAAACCTCAAGACGGAGAATATCATAGCCCTCTGCGATGTGGACTGGAGCTACGCCATGAAGACCTTCAACGACTTTCCCAACGCCAAGCGCTACAAGGACTGGCGCAAGATGTTCGACGAGATAGGCAAGAGCATCGACGCCGTGGTGATAGCCACGCCCGACCATACTCACGCCGTTATCGCAGCCACTGCCATCACCCTGGGCAAGCATGTCTATTGTCAGAAACCGCTGACCCATTCGGTCTATGAGGCCAGGCTGCTCACTAAGCTCGCTGCAAAATACAAGGTAGCTACGCAGATGGGCAATCAGGGAAGCTCCTTCGACTGGAACAAGCGCGTCTCCGAATGGATCTGGAACAATGAGATCGGCGAGGTGCGCACTGTCTATTGCTGGACCAACCGCCCCATCTGGCCGCAGGGCCTCATGCTGCCCAAGGACACGCCTCCCGTGCCCGACACGCTCGACTGGCCGCTCTGGATAGGCCCCGCCAAGATGCGTCCCTACCATCCCTCCTACTGTCCGTGGAACTGGCGCGGCTGGTACGACTTCGGCACGGGCGCCCTGGGTGACATGGCCTGCCACATCATGGACCCCGCCGTCATGGCCCTCGGCCTGAAATATCCCACCAAGATTCAGGCTTCCTCCACACTCAGCAATCTCTACTCTCCCCCCGAGGCCGAGATTATCAAATACACCTTCCCCGCCCGTCCCGACAAGGGAAATGTCAAGATGCCCGAGGTGGAGCTCACCTGGTATGACGGCGGCCTCATGCCCCCGCGCCCCGCAGAGCTCAAGGACGGCGAAATGCTGGGCGACGAGAACGGCGGCATCCTCTTCATCGGTTCCAAGGGCAAGATCATGACCGGATGCTACGGCATGAACCCGACGCTGCTGCCCACCGACCGCATGAAGGACTTCAAGGAGCCCGCGCCCGTCCTGCGCCGTGTCCCCGGCGGCACCGGCAATATCTGGGACACCGACGCCCACGAGCAGGACTGGGTAAGAGCCTGCAAGGAGTCGCCCAAGAACCGTGTGCAGCCCTGCTCCAACTTCGCCTTCTCAGGCCCCTTCACCGAGATGGTCGACATGGGCGTCATCGCCACGCGTCTCGCAGGCCTCACCGGGCTGCAGAAGGAGCTCCACTGGGACGGCGAGAACATGCGCTTCACCAACATCTCCCCGACCGAGAAGATCAGGATTGTCAACTACGACGACTTCCGTGTCATCGACGGCGACCCGCGCTTCGACCGCCGCTATGCCGAGGTGGGAGCCCTCGACTTTGCCAACGAGATGATCAAGCACACCTATTACAACGGCTACTCCCTGCCCGCGATGCCATAAACCAAGCATACGATGAAACGGTTTATCATAGTATTCTTCTCCCTCCTCCTGCCTCTCTCCATGATGGCCGGAGGCCGGACCACCGCCGAGCGCCACGGATGGAAGCTCGCCATCCAGAGCTGGACATTCCACTCCATCCCCCTCGTGCAGGCCATCGACAGCACCGCAGCCCTTGGTGTGAAATATATCGAGGTCTACCCGTCCCACCGCATCGGCGGACAGGCGGGCGACAAGGGCTTCGACTACACTCTCGACGACGCCACGCTCTCCTGGATACTCTCCTACGCCAAGAGCCGCGGTGTTAGGATCGTGGGCAGCGGCGTGTTCACCACCGACAAGCGCGAGGAATGGCTGCGCGAGTTCAGCTTCGCCAAGCGCGCCCACCTGGAGTACATCACCGCCGAGCCGCGCATGCAGGACTGGCCCCTCGTCGATTCGCTCGTCCGCAAGACCGGCATCCGCATCTCTGTGCACAATCATCCCAAGCCCTCCGAGTACTGGAACCCGCAGCACCTCCTCGACGCCATCTCCACGCGCAGCCCGCGCATCGGCTCCTGCGCCGACGTGGGCCACTGGCGGCGCTGCGGACTGGATCCCGTGGAGTGTATGAAGGTGATGGGCAAACGCATCATCTCGCTCCACTTCAAGGACATCGTCGCCGGCGATAATCCCGAGGCCATGCACGACACCGTCTGGGGTACCGGCATCCTCGACCTCCGCGGCATGCTCTCCTACCTCAAGTCCATCCGCTTCAAGGGCTACTTCGCCATCGAATACGAGTACGACTGGGACCACTCCATGCCGCTCATGGCGCGCAGCATCCGCTACTTCAACAGCCTCGCCGACGAACTCTATTAGCCGCTCCTTCGCGTCGCTCCCGTAGCGCCCTCGCGGGCTTTTCTGATGCTGTCGGGATGGCGGAGAACGCAGGCTGCAAGGCAAATGATACAGACCGGCAACGTCCCTGCATAGGGCGCTGCCGGTCTGCTGTATGCCTTTTTGTGAAGGAAATGAATGCCGTAATCAGGCGGACTGGCTTTATAATGTGGGGAATGGAAGTCGTCGCTCACACGAGGGGATGACTATCTTGCATCCGCTTTTCCGGCGTCAGCGTCATGTGAAATGGGCCTCCGGAAAGGCCGTTTTTACCCCCCTTTCTAAATATCTCATTTTCAGCGTCCCCAGAAGGCCAAAATTATGTTTGAGATAATTTAAAACGTCTCAAATGTAATTTTCCTCATCTCAAATGTAATTTTTCGATTAAGCGGAAAACTTTTCTCAGTGTGCGCGGAGAACGTTCACGCAAGAGGAATGTTCCCGCCTGAAATGCATATCGTGCTGCGCGCAGTGCTCTTCGCGTTCGCCATCCCTGTCGCGCCATCGCTGTGGGGCAGTGGCGGCCTCAATGCGCCGCCGCGCGGCTTTCCGTCATCAGACGCCTTACTTGCCCGGGCCGGACTCCATTCTCTCCGTTTCAAAGGCGAGAGTAACGTCGAAATACACCTTATCAGACTCAAAGTATTTCGGCTTTTTATCCAGATAGAGCACGTCCATCAGCACCTTGTCTCGTATCAATGCCTGCTTGATAACATCCTCGCCGTAGAGTTCGTAAGTTATAAACAAATATTCTTCAGGGACACAGGTCACGAGAAATGGCTTCTGCTTAGTACCGTTCCCTGTATTTGCTATAACATCCAGAATGTCAAAGAAAAGATGCTTTACTCTTTGCCCTTGTGGTGTGTGTATTGAATCCAAGTGAATAAGCACAGCGAACTTGGCTGTAAGGACCTGTAAGTTCAGGGGGTCTCTTTCCAGAAATTTATTCAGCTTGGCAAGATAAGTTTTCTGATTCATACTGTCTTCCGCTTTTTCCGCTACATCCTGAAACTCAGTTATGCCCACATGGTTCTTTTCATATTCCGGCAGCAATGTGCGGCCGAAGAATGCAATCGCTTTCTCCGCAATGTTCATACGTTTACTCGCCGAGTCGTTGAGCATCCGGTTGATACAATCTCTCACCAGCTGCATGTTTCCCCCGATTTTCTTCTTGATTATATCCCAGAGGGAAATCGTTGCCGATGTCGTGTCGGCAGGTGAGGCGGCGTCTTTGGGCGATACAGTATCGGAAGCCATAGTATCCTCAGACGATAATGCGTCGGGCGATACAGTATCTACAACCACAGAATCGTCTGCGTCAATGGTGTTCTGGGTCTGTGCGCTCATTGCCTTGTTGCCTTCGTTTGTCTCTGCGTACGCCTGCACGCTCCCTGTCGTTGCTGCAATAGTCAGCAGCATTACGATTAATGTTTGATTCGTCTTTGTTCTCATGGTATACGATAGTATTATTGGTTTTACGATGGCGAATGTGATATAACACATTGTTATTGCCAAAAATAGAAATAAAATCTGAAATCTTCGGCAGATAATGAGATTATCTCCTTTTATTTCCTTTTACGCGGGATTTTTGGGCGTTTCAGTCCGCTCTTCAAGGCTAATCAGACGGGGGAAAGCCGCGGTGGCCCTCATGCTACGTGGTGCGGCTCACGAACCGGGCGGCTACTTCGGCATGGAGGGCTCGCTTGCATCACCTGTCCTGCGGACGGCGCCGGCGGAGGTGGTAAAATAGCAAATCCGGACCTCTGCAAGTTCATTTTAATCGAATTTAAACTGACAGAATTGTCTGATGCCGGAATAAGAGTTATATTTACACCATCTAAAATATACCATAGAGTAAAACACTAACTTTTAAACAGATCTACTATGAAAGTTGAGATGATTATGCAGGCCCTGGAAGCCAGGCATCCGGGCGAGAAAGAGTATTTGCAGGCCGTGAGAGAAGTGCTGCTGTCGATAGCAGATGTCTACAACGAGCATCCGGAATTTGAAAAAGTGAAACTCATAGAGCGCCTCGTCGAGCCGGAGAGGGTCATTGAGTTTCGTGTGCCATGGGTTAACGACTATGGTGATGTGGAGGTGAACATCGGTTACAGGGTGCAGTTTAACAGTGCCATCGGTCCTTATAAGGGCGGGCTGAGGTTTCACCCGTCGGTCAACTTGTCCATCATGAAGTTTCTCGGCTTCGAGCAAACCTTCAAGAACGCGCTCACTACGCTCCCTATGGGCGGCGCCAAAGGCGGTTCAGACTTTGCCCCGCGGGGGCGCAGCAATAGTGAAATCATGCGGTTCTGTCAGGCTTTCATGAGCGAGCTGTATAAGTATATCGGCCCCGACGAGGATATCCCGGCGGGAGACATCGGTGTGGGCGGACGTGAGATAGGCTACCTCTTCGGGCAGTACAAGAGGCTCACAAGCCAGTTTCACGGCGGCGTCATCACCGGCAAGGGCATGGAATGGGGCGGCAGCATTCTCCGTCCGGAGGCTACGGGTTATGGCGCATTGTACTTTGTCGACGAGATGCTCCGCACCCACGGGCTCGACATAAAGGGCAAGACCATTGCCCTCAGCGGATTCGGCAACGTGGCCTGGGGCGCAGTAAAAAAGGCTGTCGAGCTCGGCGCCAGGGTCATCACTATCAGCGGACCCGACGGCTACATCTACGACCCCTCCGGCATCAGCGGGGAGAAGAATGAGTACATGCTCGAGCTTCGCGGGAGAGGCAATGATGTATGCGCTCCCTATGCGGAGAAGTTTGCCGGCGCAGAGTTTTTCAGCGGCCGCAAGCCTTGGGAACAGAAGGCCGACATCTATCTCACATGCGCTACACAGAACGAGCTCGACGGAGAGGACGCCGACAGAATTCTCGCCGCCCATCCGCTCTGTGTGGCAGAGGTGAGCAATATGGGGTGCACTGCAGAGGCTGTGGAGAAATTTGTAACGGCTCACCAGCTCTTCGCCCCGGGCAAGGCTGTCAATGCCGGCGGCGTGGCCACGTCAGGACTGGAGATGACGCAGAATTCCATGCGGCTCCATTGGAGCCGGGAAGAGGTAGATGAAAAGCTGCACCATATCATGCACTCCATACACGACCAGTGCGTCAGGTACGGCCGGCAGTCTGACGGCTATGTCGACTATGTCAGGGGGGCCAATATCGCGGGCTTTATGAAGGTAGCCAATGCAATGATGGCTCAGGGCATCGTCTGAATGTCTGTCAGATATAAGTAAGAGCGAATATTATCTGATCCTTTTCGTCACGACGGCCGTTTCTCTCTGTTACATCACGTAAAAAGGGGGGAACGGCCTCTTTTTATTCAATATCCGCCGCCGACGGCGTGTGACACACTCCCGACGGAACTGTTTCATATCCCTCCGGCTTAGTCAGCAGAGATGCAGACGTCGCTTTTGTCAGGTGCGGGCTCTCGCTTTTCTGTATTTGTATCATTGCTGATAAGACCTGTTACGGGCGGCCCGCGACCTTTACCCTGCCGTGTGCAGGCGGATGCCCGGATGACAGCCGGTACTCCTGATTACGCGCCCCTCAGATGTATGAGCAGTGGCGGCCGGGGGCGATGTCATTGAGCGAGAAGTCATCGGCAGCAACGGACAGGACGTGGTGACCTACCCGAAGCCGCGCACCGGAGGGGCGGCGAAGCGGCGCTCTCCCGCCGTGCGGCGGGCCTGACGCGGCGCATTCCGCGCGCCGCGGGGCTGATGGTGAGAGGAATGTGCAATTTCTTCAGTGCCTTACGGCAAATGTTCCTGCCGCGGGGCGTTAGTGATGGGGATTGCGGCAGGCATATTATAAAAAGCGAGATACATAACCAGGGTTATGCGTCTCGCTTTTGGTCTGTTGTGCGTCTTAGGATTTGCGAAGCTAAGCAGGCGTGAGCGGAGCAGGGGAATAGCCCGGCCCGCAGCCTTTTATTTCTGCTCTGCGACGTATTCTTTCCACAGTTCGTCGATGTCGTACTTCTCTCCGAGCACCTTCTTGATGGCGCCGTTCCACGACCACGGGTTGAGCTCGAGAGCGGTGTGATTGAACTTGCGGAGGAAGTCCCGGTCGTAGCGGTCGCGCAGCCACACGAGGAAGTAGCCCGTGTAGCGGTAGCCGTCTTTGTAACTGCCGCCGCGGGGCCGGTCGGTGAGGTCGTGGAAGCCGCTGTTGGCCACGCGCACGGCGTCGGCCATGCCCTCGATAAAGGCCCAGAAGGTCTTGTTGCTGCCGTAGTCGCCTATGCCCTGCGGCTCGAGCTGGAAGGCGTGCGTGAGCTCGTGCAGCAGTACGCCGCGTGTCTCAAAGAGCACCTTTGCGGTGTCGTTGCCGGCGAAGGAGCGCTGTATGTGGCGTGTGCTGTAGAAGATGCTCACATTGCCGCCACCGCCGCCCTTGGCCGAGACGCCGTCGATGTCCTCGAGGGTGTAGCGGAGGCGGTGCATGGGCGGGATGCTGTCGGCGGGCGAGCTGTAGAGCGTGCTCAGCACAGTGCGGGCCACGGAGCGGATGTAGCTGTCGGGGTCGGGGATGATGGAGTGGTAGATGCGCGAGCCCTCGCTGTCGGGCGCCTTGTCGATGAAGTCTATTTTGCCCATGTTGTAGCCCTTCCAGACGTCCGTGTCGGAGAGCGCGCTGCCGTCTGTTAGCGAGTAGGGCTTGTCGGCGGGGGCGAGGCCGCGCTTCTTGTTGGGCCGCGGGCTCATCTCAAACTCGATCGTGCAGCCCTCCGTCAGGTCGCGGTGAGTGATGTAGAGCTTGCTGTAGGGCTTGCCGTTGAGCTTCACGGAGGCCACATAGCAGTTTTTGTCGCTCACCTTCGGGGCCTTGATGACGATGCTCTTGCCGCCGGGGAGATTGACCTTCATGTAGGGCAGGTAGGGCGCGCCGAGCACATACTGGTCGGAGCCGGGGCACACGGGGTAGAAGCCCATGGCCGTGAAGATGTACCAGGCCGACATCTGGCCGCAATCGTCGTTACCGCTCAGGCCGCGGATGTTGTTGCGGTACATGCGGTCCATGATGGTGCGCAGCCAGTACTGTGTCATCCACGGCGTCGAGGTCCAGACGTAGAGGTAGGGGATGTGGTGGCTCGGTTCGTTGCCGTGGACATATCCGCCCACAAGGCCCTCGGCGGTGATGTCCTCGTTGTCCTTGTAGTATTTCTCCGGCAGGTTCATCCTGAAGAGCGCGTTGAGCTTTTCGAGGAATTTGCTTTCGCCGCCCATCGTCGCGATGAGGCCCAGGACGTCGTGCGGAGCGGAGAAACTGTAGTTGTACGAATTGCCCTCGATAAAGCCCTCGCCGTAGGTCTGGTAAGGATCGAGCTTCTCCTTGAATCGCCCGTCCGTGTAGCGCGGCGAGGCGAAGCCGATGCTCTTGTCAAAGGTGTTGCGGTAATAGAGGGCGCGGGGGCGGAACTCGCTTACCATGTCCTCCCTGCCGCACCACCTGGCAGCGGCGTAGATGGCCCAGTCGTCGTAGGAATATTCCAGTGTGCTCGAGGCTGCGCACGCTTCCCGGTCGAAGGGCGCGTAGCCGTATTTCCGGTAGAGGGGCAGGTGGCCATAGTAAGCGTTGTCGGCCGTTGCCCGCATCGCCTCGAGCGCTGAGGTGCGGTCTATGGCGCTGGTCTTGACGAGCGCGTCGGCCAGCACGCTCACGGCGTGGTAGCCCGTCATACACCATCCCTCGTTGCCCATCAGGCTCCACACGGGCAGCATGTGCTCGGCGCTCTGCCTCTGGTGCGCGATCATCGATTTCACCATGTTGACGGCCTGCGGCGTCTTGAGCAGCAGGAGCAGCGGATGCTCGGCGCGGTAAGTGTCCCATAGCGAGAAGATGGTGTAGTTGTCAAAGTCCCTGGCCACGTGCACAGCCCCGTCCACACCGCGGTACTTGCGGTCCACGTCCATGTAGACGGAGGGGTTGATGAGCGTGTGGTAGAGCGAGGTATAGATCATTGCTTTCTGGTCGTCCGTGCCCTCGCATTCTATGCTTCCGAGCTCCTTCTCCCAGGCCTGACGCGTCGCGGCGTAGATCTGGTCGAAGGTCTTGCCCGCGGCCTCGGCCCGGAGATTCTTCAATGCGCCCTCTTCGCTCACGGCCGAGAGCGCCACCTTCACGGTGAGCTCCTGCGAGGAGAGGTTATCAAAGTTGAAGTAGGCCACAATGTCGCGGCCGGCCATCTCGGGGAAGTTGTGGTAGATGTCGAGGTTGCGCCAGAAGCCCTGATACTTCTTCCGCTTCATGTTGCGGTAGCCGTAGCTCACTACGGGCTTGCTGAAGCTTATGGCGAAGTAGGTGTAGCGGCAGCGCGCCCATCCCTCGGTCATGCGAAAGCCTGTGAGCAGCGTGTCGTTGTGCACACGGAGTGAGCTCCAGAGCACCTTGCCGTCGTAGTTGTAGATGCCATGCAGCAGGTCGATGATGAGCCGGCTGTCGCCGCCCTTGGGAAATGTGTAGCGGTGCACACCCACCCTCTGCGTGGCTGTGAGCTGTGCCCGGACGCCGTTGTCGGCGAGCGTCACCTCGTAATAGCCCGCGCGGGCCACTTCCGTGGAATGGGAGAATCGCGAACGGTAGCCGCCGTCAGGATTGTCCGCTGTGCCGGGATTGAGCTGCAGTTTGCCGGTCTCTGGCATGATGAGTATGTCGCCCAGGTCGGAGTGGCCTGTACCGCTGAGATGTGTATGACTAAAGCCTACGATGGTCGGGTCGTCGTGCTGGTAGCCCGCGCAATAGGCGTAGACCTTGGGCTGATACTTGCCGTCGATGTTCTGCGGGATGGTGTCGGTCTCGGGGCTGAGCTGCACGATGCCGAACGGCGCGCAGGCTCCCGGGAATGTGTGTCCCATGCCGCTCGTGCCTATCATCGGATTCACATAGTCCACATCGGATTTTGCCGGCTGCTTCGCCGCCCTGGCGGGGCGCTTTGCGGGCTCAGCCGCAAAGGTTGTCAGGGAGCTCAGGACTATCAGTGCGGACAGGATGTGCTTCATCACCTTCATTTCGTTTTAGATGTCGAGAATGAGTAGGGCATGTCGGCCTCCGCCGTGCCGCGATTGGTGTTGGGAGTGGCTGCCATCTGATAATCCATGCTGCCGCCCTTTACGAGGTCCGCATGATTAAGATAATTGTGAGTGTACTCCGCGCCGTTGAGGGTCATCGCACTGACGTAGCGATTGGTGTCCGAGTTGCCCTCGGCGCTGATGGTCATCGTCTTGCCGTTCTCAAAGTGGATGACAGCCCGCTTGAAATAGGGCGCCCCCATTGCGTACTGGTTTGCCCCCGGGCAGACGGGATAGAAGCCCAGCGCGGAGAACACATACCAGGCGGAAGTCTGCCCGTTGTCCTCGTCGCCGCAGTAGCCGTCGGGGTTGGCGTTGTAGAGGCGGTTCATCACCTCGCGTATCCAGTATTGCGCCTTCCAGGGCTGGCCTCCCCAGTCGTACATATAGATCATGTGCTGGATGGGCTGGTTGCCGTGGGCGTAGTTGCCCATATTCATGATCTGCATCTCCCTTATCTCGTGGATCACGCCGCCGTAGTAGCTGTCGTCGAAGATAGGCGGGACGATGAACACGGAGTCGAGCATCTCTGTGAAGGTCTTCTTGCCGCCCATGAGCTTCACGAGGCCCGCCGGGTCGTGGAATACGGACCATGTGTAGTGCCATCCGTTGCCCTCGGTAAAGGCGTCGCCCCATTTGTAGGGACTGTAATGCTCCGGCCAACTGCCGTCGGCGTTGCGGCCCGACATGAGTTTGTACCGGGGATTGAAGAGATTGCGATAGTTCATGGCGTGCTTCTCGTAGGGCGCGAGTTCCTTCTTCGACTTGCCCAGAGCCTTGCCGAATTCATAGATACACCAGTCGTCGTAAGCGTATTCCAGAGTGCGCGCGGCGCTCTCGTTGATCTTGACATCGTAGGGGACATAGCCCAGCCGGTTGTAATATTCATATCCGTAGCGGCCCGTCGACTGCACCTTGGGATGGACGGCGTTGGCCCCGTGGGTGACGGCCTTCCAGAGCGTCTCGGCGTCGTATCCGCGCAGGCCCTGAAGATAGGCATCGGCCACGACCGAGGCGGAGTTGTTGCCCACCATGCAGCCGCGGTGACCCGGGCTCGCCCACTCGGGCAGAAATCCGCTCTCGAGGTATGCGTTGACCAACCCGTCCTGTATCTTGGCGCCCGTCGAGGGATAGATGAGATTGACCAGCGGAAGCAGCGCGCGGAATGTGTCCCAGAATCCCGTATCGGTGAACATGTAGCCCGGCAGCACTTTGCCGTTGTAGGGGCTGTAGTGCACCACCTTGCCCTCGGCGTTGACCTCGTAGAGCCCGCGCGGGAACAGCACCGACCTGTACAGGCAGCTGTAGAATGTGCGCAGGCGATCCATGTTATCGTCCTCCACCTCTACGCGGCCCAGCACCTCGTTCCAGCGCTGGCGACCCTTGTTCATGACTTCGTCAAAGCTGTCATTGGCCAGTTCCTTGAGATTGAGTTCCGCCTGCTCGGGGCTGATAAACGAGGAAGCGATGCGCGCATGCACCTGTTCGCCGCGGCGTGTCTTAAATCCGATTATCGCGCCGGCGTGGTCGTTCTTCACCTCGAGCTGTCCCTCATTGATCTTGTCCTTCTCCACGCCGGCCTGATAGGTGAAGGGCTTGTCGAAGACGATCACGAAGTAGTTGCGGAAGTTGTCCGGCACGCCGCCGCTGTTGCGCGTCGTGTAGCCGACGATCTTGCGCTCCGAGGGGATGATCCTGACGTATGAGCCGCGGTCGAAGGCGTCCACCACCACGAAACTGCTGTCGCTCTGCGGGAATGTGAAGCGCATCATGCAGGCCCGCTCCGTCGGTGTCATCTCGGCCGTGACATCGTAGTCGGCCAGGTACACGCGGTAGTAGTAGGGCTTCGCCACCTCGGCCTTGTGGGAGAACCAGCTGGCTCTCTTCTCCTCGTCGAAAATGGCGTGGCCCGTCTCCGGCAGCAGGGAGAACTGCCCGTAGTCGTTGATCCACGGACTGGGCTGGTGGGTCTGCTTGAGGCCCCTGATCTTCGAGGCCGTGTAGACGTAGGTCCACCCGTCGCCCATCTTGCCGGTCTGCGGCGTCCAGAAGTTCATGCCCCAGGGCCGTGCGATGGCCGGATAGGTGTTGCCCGTCGAGAGGGCGAATGACGAGAGCGAGCCCACGAGCGGGTTCACCATGTCGGCCGGCTGCGGCTTCTCTGCAGCCCAGAGACTGCCGGCTATCAGCAAGGCCAGCAGCGTTGTTAATATCGATTTCATATGTTTTGTATTTAGTGTCAGAGTTCTCTTCATACATGTCTGCACCGCGCCGCCGGGGCTGCCGGAGGAGTTGGTATTAGCGATAATCCGGCTGGTGGCGCAGCGGCGTCTGACAAACGGGCCGTCGGAACAGGCGTTGCTCCTGTGTCCTTGCGAAGGCAAAAATACCTAAAATTATTGTAAGATAAGGAATTCTGTGGAGATTTCGATGCGCCTTCGGCCAATCCTCCGGCGCATCTGCTGCGGAATAAATGAAACGGCCTTGCCCGCAGCGGATTTTTGAGCAAGAAGAAGGCGGATTGCAGAAAGCAAGAGCCGTCGCGACAGCCGCGAGGGCCGTTGCAGCGCGGTCCGCATGCACAAGAAGTGTATAGCGCGAAGTAATTTGCGATGCTTACGTCATTCTCATCCTCATACCAGCTGCGCGTAATGAGTAAAGCGCGAAGTAATTTGCGATGGTTACTTCCCGCCGCCTTAGCAATTCATTAGTTCTTCTGGCTCATTAACAGCCGCGCCGCCGCGGCCCTCAACGGCTATTTATCGCGCTGCGCCCCGTCGCCGCCGTATTCGGGCAGCGAGTCGCGCCAGAGGCGGAAGGGATAGCTGCGCAGGGAGGAATTGTAGAAGCGGCGATCGCCGGTGACATCGCGGCCTATGAAGGGCGGCTTCTCAAACGGTTCGTCGGGCGAGGAAAGCTCCACCTCGGCCATCGTGAGCCCTTCGTTTTCGCCGTAGAACTCGTCCACCTCAAACGTATGCCCGCCGAAGGGCACGAGGTAACGCCGCTTGTCTATGATGCCCGGTTCGCAGAGCGACATGAGGCGCTCGCCGTCGTCCGGGGAAATCTCCACTTCAAACTCATAACGCGAGAGCCCGCCGTCGAGCGAAGGGCCCTTGATGGTCAGATAAGCCTTGTCGTCGCGCATCCTTACTCTCACCGTGCGGCCATGACCGCTGCAGATGTAGCCCTGTTTGATGTGCGACGAGGAAGCCGCATGACTCTTGTATTCCCCGCTGACGAGGAATTTGTGTTCTATCTCTACACCCATTTTATTATATTCTTATTCCGCGGTCCGCCGCCGGGCAGTATCTGCGGCTTCCTCAGTAGGACTTAATGACGGCAAGGGCTATGCACACCACCATCAGTACCACAAGGGCTATGAAAATGCCGTTGACTATCCTGCCAGCCTGGCGTGCCTGGCGGCTTTTGCGCTCCGATGCTCTGATCTTACTTTTCTGTGACATGGTATTTTGTATTTTGGTATTGTTACACTAAATCTTTGGTATCTGCAAACTCCATAAGGTAGGCCTTGATAAATCCGTCGATGTCTCCGTCCATCACGGCGCCCACGTCGCTGGTCTGATAGCCTGTGCGGTGGTCCTTGACACGGCGGTCGTCGAACACGTAGGAGCGTATCTGGCTGCCCCATTCTATCTTCTTCTTGCCGGCCTCTATCTTGGCCTGCTCTGCCTTGCGTTTCTGAAGGGCGCGGTCGTAGAGCTGTGAGCGGAGGAGACGCATGGCATTTTCCCTGTTCTCCAGCTGTTTGCGGCTCTCGGTATTCTCGATGAGTATCTCTTCCTCTTCGCCAGTGTCGGGATCCACGTACTGGTACCTCAGTCTCACTCCGGTCTCCACCTTGTTCACGTTCTGGCCGCCGGCGCCGCCGCTGCGGAAGAGGTCCCAGCTGATCTTCGACGGGTCGACATATACCTCGATGGTGTCGTCTACGAGCGGGGTGACAAAGACGCTGGCGAAGGAGGTCATGCGTTTGCCCTGGGCGTTGTAGGGCGAGACCCTCACGAGGCGGTGCACACCATTCTCGCTCTTGAGATAGCCGTAGGCGTACTCGCCCTCGATCTCCATCGTCACGGTCTTGATGCCGGCCTCTTCGCCGTCCTGCAGGTTGCTTATCGTCACCTTGTAGCCGTGCTTCTCGGCGTAGCGCATATACATACGCATGAGCATCTGCGCCCAGTCCTGACTCTCTGTGCCGCCGGCGCCGGAGTTGATCTTGAGCACGCAGGACATCTCGTCCTCCTCGCGGCGCAGCATGTTCTTCATCTCGAGGGCTTCGAGCTTGTCGATGGCGCGCTTGTAGTCGGCGTCCACCTCAGCCTCTTCTACCATGCCCTCCTTGTGAAAGTCTACAGCCAAGGCCAGTTCGCTGACATCCGTCTTCACTTCCTCGTAGCCCTTGATCCAGTTTTCCAGTTCCTTGACCTTCTTCATCTGCTTCTCGGCGCTTTTCGGGTCGTCCCAGAAGTCGGGTGCCTGAGTGTGGAGCTGTGCCTCCTCGAGTTCTATCTTCTTGGCATCTATGTCGAGATAGTGCCCGAGTTGTTCGGTGCGGTCCTGTATGTCTTTGAGTTGTTCAGACGTTATCATATATTTCGTATTTTCCGTTATCGTACATTGTGTCTATGGCGTCCCTGTAGCGGTCCTCTATGGCGAAGCGCCGCGGCTTGAGGGTGGGTGTGAGGCATCCGTTCTCCACTGTGAGCTCTCCGCCGGCTATCATGAAGCGCCTGACGGAGGAGTGGGCGGGGACGCCCTTCTGTGCGGCGTCTATCGCCTCTCTTATGCGCCGCCTGAGGAGCGGAGAGCGGAGAAGCGTGTCGCTGTCGCCCGGGTCAATGCCCTCTTCGCGGGCCACCGCATCGAGCAGAGTGCGCGAGGGGAATATGAGCGCGGAGGCAAACTTGCGGCCCTCGGCCACTACGATGCATCTGTCCACCTCGCCGGCCGCTTCTATCCTGGCCTCTATCCACTCGGGAGCCACATAGTCGCCCGTCGAGGTCTTGAGCAGGTCTTTGATGCGGCCTATGATGTAGAGCTCGCCGTCGGGGCTCATCCTGCCGGCGTCGCCCGTGTGCAGCGGTCCCCGGATCTCCTGATCCAGATAGCGCTTTATTATCGTGTCGCCCTCGAGGAGTATCTCGCCGTCGGGCGCTATGGTCAGCTGTACGCCGTCTATCACCCTGCCTACCGATCCGGGCGTGCAAGGCCTGCGGAAGTCGTCGCAGCTCACGGTGGCGGTGGTCTCCGTCATGCCGTAGCCCACGAGTATCGGCAGTCCGTAGGAGCGTATGCGCCTCACGAGGGCTTCCGGGACGACGGCTCCGGCTGTGGGCAGAAGTTTGGCCCGCTCCAGTCCCGCCGTGGTCCTGATGCGCCGGAGCACCGTGGCGTCGGCGCGGCGATAGGCCGTCTCCAGTTCCGGCGGCGCCGGGCGCTGCATGTAGCGGTAGTCGGCATTGTATGTCTCGCCCGTCCTGATGGCGTCTTGCATCAGCGCCCGCTCATCGGCGGCAGCTTTGTCGGCGTAGCGGTCCACGGCTTCGATGTATTTCTCCCAGAACCGTGGCACACAGCACATGGCCTCGGGGCGTATCTCGCGCATGGAGCGCTGCACATGACTGGGCTGGCGGTTGAGCGCCAGCACTGCGCCGCCCGTGATGCAGAAGAGAGCCCACGCCCGCTCGAACACATGGCTCAGCGGCAGGTACTCCAGCACATGCCATCCCCTGACATCGGGCAGCCGCCGGCGGTTGTTCCTGATCGCAGCCTCATACATGGAGTGGGTGATGACTGCGCCCTTGGGACGGCCCGTCGTACCGCTGGTGAAGATGATGTCCGCCTCGTCGCTGCCCGTGGGAGGAGCGATGCTGAGGCCCGCCGCACGGAAGGGCTCGGTGAAGGCGGCGAAGGTGACCGTCGTGCGGTCGCTCCTCACGGGCTTCACAGAGCGGCTGAAGGTCACGATGCGTATGTGGCGCCTCACAAGGCGGCAGGCCGCAAGGGCCGCGTCGTAGGCCTGCTGCGAACCGGCCATGATGAGCCGCGCGCCCGTAGCCCTCAGGGCTTCGGCCACTCCCTCGGCGCTCATGTCTCTCATCAGGGGGACATTGACAGCGCCTATCCGGTAGGCCGCAAACGAGGTGTAGAAGCACTCGGGCCTGTTCTCCGAGAGGATGATCACGCGGCTGCCGCGGCCCAGGCCGACAGACAGCAGCGCGCGCGCCGTGCGCCTCACCACGGCGAGCATATAGCCCGCGCTCACCGTATGCCAGAACGCGCTGTATGCGTCACGGTACATCAACACGGCTGCCGTCCTGTTTACGGAGGCGAGATGGTCCGGAATAAACGCAAGCAACGCATCGTCTTTCATGGCCTGACGGTTTACGGGTGATATTCTTTACAAAGTTACGCATTTATTATATATAAACAGATTTTATCCCCGGGAAATTTCGCCGCGCGGCTTTACTGCGCCGCAGATGACGGATTTTTTTAAGTTTTTTATCCCTTTTCCGGAGTCCTTGGATGTGGATGAAAAAAATTTACAGCGCATGCTGAAAAAATCGTCCCGCATAAGCGGCTTCTCACATAGGACCTGAGGAAAACTACATTTGAGGTAGTTGAAAACATCTCAAATGTGAGTTTGCCCTATCGGTATGTGCTTATTTTCAAATACTTGGGTGTGACGACGTCGCCCATCTGAAAGAGCCTTCCGCACCATTTCCGGGGCCCTTGGATATGGATGAAAAAAAATTATTGCGCATGCTGAAAAAATCGTCCCGCATAAGCGGTTTCTCACATAGGACCTGAGGAAAATTACATTTGAGGTAGTTCAAAACATCTCAAATGTGAGTTTGCCCTATCGGTATGTGCTTGTTTTCAAATACTTGGGTGTGACGACGTCGCCCCTCGGAAAGGGCCTTCCGCGCCATTTCCGAGGCCTGCGGGGCGGATGTGCCGGACGGCATGGCTGTTGCCGGACAACTGATGGGCGGGAGGAGCGGCCGGAAGTGCGGAGAAACGGGCCATTTATCAAATCTTGCTGCCCATTGATCAGAACAGACGGCCAGTTTATCATAATTGGCGTGCCGTTGTTCGGGCGTGACGGCCCCTTTCCGAGGGCCGGCGGGCCGATTATTAAAAAGCGTTTATGCCATGAATGTGGTCATTTTTCTGACATAAGGGCAAAGAATTAATCCTTTATGCAAAAATCGCGCCTTAAATTTTGGCATTAAAAACGCGTTGTTTATCTTTGCACAAACATAAAAAGCGAGCAGTACCTTATTAATGAACTCCAACGAGATTGCGCAGCTGCTTAACGAGACGGCCGGGACACTTTCCGAGACCAAGGACATAAGCAAGCTCTATCATCGTCACCGTTACACTGACTCCCTGCCTTCCGGACAGGTAATATCTGAGATTGTGGACCTGTGCAGGGCGGTTATATTCCCCGGGTATTATGGCAAGAGCACCCTCAATGCCCAGACCATGCTTTATACCATCGGCGTCAATGTGGAGCGCATCTTCGACCTCCTCACGCAGCAGGTCAAGGCGTCGCTCAATTTCTGTAACGAGGAGAAGCAGGACTGCAGCGGGCTGGAGGACGTATCGTCGCTGGCCATGGAGAAGGCATCCAGGCTCGTGAGCCAGCTGCCCGCCATACGCCTCGACCTGGCCTCCGACGTTGAGGCCGCCTATCTGGGCGACCCTGCGGCCGAGAGCTACGGGGAGGTCATCAGCTGCTATCCCGTCATCAAGGCCCTGACCAACTATCGCATAGCCCACGAGCTCTACAAGCTGGGCGTGCCCCTGCTGCCGCGCATCCTCACCGAGATGGCCCACAGCGAGACAGGCATCGACATCCATCCGGGAGCCGAGATAGGCCGCCACTTCATGATCGACCACGGCACGGGCGTGGTGATAGGCGCTACCTGCATCATCGGCAACAATGTGAAGCTCTATCAGGGCGTGACGCTTGGCGCCCGCAGTTTCCCCCTCGACGATAAGGGCAATCCCATCAAGCATATCCCGCGTCACCCCATCCTCGAGGACAATGTCATCGTCTATTCCAACGCCACGATTCTGGGCCGTGTGACCATCGGCAAGGGCGCTGTGATAGGCGGCAATATTTGGGTGACCTACGATGTGCCCGCAGGAGCGCGCATCTCACAGAGAAAACATACCACTGAAAAATAATTTTCCCCCAATCTACAACTCTTGAATTTTAATGGAACTGGAATTCGAACTGATAGCCAAAACCTTTCAGGGACTGGAAGGCATCCTGGCCGATGAGCTCGCCGCTATCGGCGCAAAAGATATAAAGAAAGGACGCCGCGTAGTCTATTTCACCGGCGATACGGCCATGATGTACCGCGCCAACTACCTCCTGCGCACCGCCATAAGGGTTCTCAAGCCGCTCAAGCACTTCTCCGCCACTACGGCCGACGAGGTCTACGAGGCCGTGAGGCATTACGAGTGGCGCAACATCCTGGACGCCGACACCACATTCGCCGTCGACTCCGTTGTCTACTCGGAAAACTTCAGCTACTCCAAGTTTGTCGCCTACAAGGTGAAGGACGCCATTGTCGACTACTTCCGTGAGACCATCGGCAAGCGCCCCAACATCTCCGTGGCTAATCCCGACATACGTTTCCACATCCATATCTCCGACGATGACTGCACCCTCTCGCTCGACTCCTCGGGCGACAGCCTGCACAAGCGCGGCTACCGCGTGGCGACCGTCGAGGCGCCGATGAACGAGGTGCTGGCCGCCGGCATCGTCAAGCTCACGGGCTGGAAGGGCGACACGGACTTTATCGACCCCATGTGCGGCTCGGGCACCATTGCCATCGAGGCCGGACTCATCGCCAAGGGCATCGCTCCGGGGAAATTCCGCAAGGTGTTCGCCTTTCAGAAGTGGCAGGACTACAGCGCCGAACTCTTTGAGAGCATCCGTAAGGAGGCCGAAGGGGCTGAGCGTCCCTTTGACCACCACATCTACGCCAGCGATGTCGATGCGACCGCCGTGGCAGCGGCCCGCGCCAACATCGTCGAGGCCGGACTGGACGAGGACTGCATCGTGGAGCGCAAGGATTTCCGCGACTTCAAGCAGCCCGCCGCTCCCGCGCTCATGATCATCAATCCGCCTTACGGCGTGCGCCTCAAGCCCGACTCTTCGCTGCCTCTGCTCTACAAGATGATCGGCGAGAGGCTCAAGCACCAGTTTGTCGGCGGCGAGGCCTGGATTATCTGCAATCACGAAGAGCTCTTCGACAGCATCGGCCTCAAGCCCAGCCTCAAGATACCCCTCTACAACGGTTCGCTCGACTGCCAGCTGCAGAAATATCAGATCTTCGGCGGCAAACTGGAGGACTTCCGGCGCGAGGGAGGCGACATCAAGACCGACGAAGAGCGCCGCACGATGGCCCAGCCCCACCGATTCAAGCAGAACAGGGACTTCAAGAAGCACATCGACGAGGGCGAGGACTACGGAGAGATACCCGACTACATGATCCGCAAGCACCGCGAGTTTGAGCAGAACGAGCGTCGCCGTGAGCGCCGCGAGAGCTACGGCGACCGCGGCAAGTATCGCCAGAGAGGCGGAGACGACGATCGCTACGGGCAGCGTCGCGACGGCGGCGAGGGCTATCAGCGGCAGCGGAGCGACGGGCGCAAAGGCTCATCCTATCGTGGCGGCCAGGACTCACGCGGCGGGCGTTACGACGACCGTGGCGGCCGCTACAATGACCGCGGAAGCAAATACGGCGACCGCGGCGGGAGAAATGATGACCGCGGCGGGCGCTATCGCAAAGACTAAAATCAGCATTATCATGACCATAAGATTCATAACAAAGCATATCAGGACAGCAATAATAATGGCGGCAGCAATCACGACGGCCGTGTCCGTCAGCCAGAGCGTTTCGGCCCAGCAGAAGAAGCCCCTCTCGCTCGAGATGTTGCTGGGCGGCGGCAGCGAGTACTGGAACAATCAGCCCGCATGGTTTTCCCCCGCGTGGTGGGGCGATTGCCTGGTGAGGCGCGAGGTAGAGAAATGCATCCAGCTCTCCTATGCCAAGGGCCGCCTCATCACTCTGCAGGATCTGTTTACGCTCGACGACATCAGGAACGCCGAGGGCGTGGACCCCGCATCGCGGCCCTACAGTCTGCAGAGCGTCCGCTTCCCCGAGAAGGGCAAGACGGTGGTCGAGGTAGAGTCGTCCGCACGCATCTACCGCATCGACTGGAAGGCCCGCCGCGTCGTCTCGAGCCGCGCCATCACTGCGGGCTGCAAGGCCCGCGACATCAGCCGCGCCAGCGGACGCGAAGCGTATGTCCTGAAGGACAACCTCTATGTCATCAACCCCGACGGCCAGATCAAGCAGCTCTCTACGGACGGCTCGCTCGATATGGTGTACGGGCAGAGTGTGCACCGCGACGAATTCGGCATCACGAAGGGCACCTTCTGGAGCCCCAGCGGCAATCGCCTTGCCTTCTACAAGATGGACCAGAGCATGGTTACGTCCTATCCGCAGGTCAATATCTCGCCGCTCTGCGCCGACAATTGCAAGGACAGCGCCGGTGTGTCGCGCATAGCCCGTGTGGAGTGGGACAAGTATCCCATGGCCGGCGAGACGAGCCACAAGGTATATATAGGAGTCTACGACGCCGTGAGCGACAAGACCATCTACCTGCACACAGCCGACCCGACCGACCGCTACTTCACCAACATCAGCTGGAGCCCCGACGACGCCACGATCTATGTCTTTGAGCTCAACCGCGACCAGAATCACATGCAGCTCATAGCCTACGACGCAGCGACGGGCGAGCAGAAGGGCATCCTCTTCGAGGAGCGCAACGACAAATACGTTGAGCCGCTTCACCCGCTCGTGTTCCTGCCGTGGGACAAGAACGTGTTCCTCTTCCAGAGCCGCCGCGACGGCTACAATCACCTCTACACCTACGACCTCACGACCCGCAAGACTACGCAGGTGACGAGCGGCAAGTGGGAGGTGCTCGACTTCCTGGGCTTCAACCCCGACACGCGGAGCGCCATCTATGTCTCCAACGCCTCCAGACCCATCAACGAGAATCTCTACAGCGTCAGCCTTAAGACCCGCAAGGTCACGGCCCTCGACGACGGGGAGGGGCTGCATCAGGCCCTGCTCTCGCCCTCGGGCAAATACCTCAGCGACAAGGCCAGCTCGCCCCGCAAGGCGCGCTACATCAGCCTCGTGAGCACCGCTACGGGCCGCGGCACAACGATAGAGACCATCACGAAGCACCCCTGGGAGGAGCACTATCAGATGCCGGAGATCACCAGCGGCACCATCAAGGCCGCCGACGGTGTCACCGACCTCTATTACCGCCTTCTCAAGCCGACAAACTTTGATCCCTCGCACAAATATCCCGCCATCGTCTATGTCTACGGCGGCCCGCATGCGCATATGATCTACGGCTCTCACTTCTACGGCCTGCGCGGTTGGGAAGCCTACATGGCCCAAAAAGGCTATGTCGTGTTCGTGCTCGACGGGCGCGGCTCCGAGAACCGCGGCTTCGACTTCGAGAGCGTCACATTCCGCCACCTCGGTGTCGAGGAGATGAAGGACCAGATCAAGGGCGTTGACTTCCTCAAATCGCAGCCTTGGGTGGACGCCACAAAGCTCGGCGTCGTGGGATGGAGCTTCGGCGGCTTCATGACCATCAATCTCATGTGCACATATCCCGACGTCTTTAAGGTGGCCGTAGCCGGCGGCCCGGTGATCGACTGGAAGTACTACGAGGTGATGTACGGCGAGCGCTACATGGACACACCGCAGCAGAACCCGGAGGGCTACAAGGGCAGCAACCTGCTCCTCAAGGCCGGCAATCTCAAGGGCCGCCTCGAGATCATCAACGGCTACAACGACCCCACCTGTGTGCCGCAGCACACATTCAGTTTCCTGCGTGCCTGCGCTAATGCCGGCACACAGCCCGACTACTTCACCTACCCCGGCGACGGGCACAACATGTCGGGCCGCGACCAGGTGCACCTCTACGAGCGCATCACGCGCTATTTTACCGACTACCTGAAATAAAAGTTCGTACATCTACAGATAAGGCGCCGGGGAAACTATGTCTCTCCGGCGCACTTTCTTAAATAGCCCACCCGACTTAAGTAGCCCACCCCTTTAGCCATTGCAGATGAAATCCTCCGGCCTGCATTTCTCCGACCATGCGCTCCTCATGCTTATCCTGCCGATAGGCGGGGAACTGCTGCTCCACTACACCGTGGGCATCGCCGACTCGATGATGGTGGCGAGCGTCGGCGAAGCCGCCGTGTCGGGTGTGTCGCTCATGGATTTCGTCATCTCCTTCTTCAATTCCATCCTCACGGCTCTGGCCTTCGGCGGCGGAGTGGTCGTGGGGCAGCAGCTTGGCGCTGGCGGCGACGGGCGCAACCCGGCCGCCTCGCTCCAGACGGTGCTCATCCTCCTCATCGCGGGCCTGCTGCTCATGGGTGCGGCCATAGCGCTCAGCCCGTGGCTCACCGGCGGCCTCTTCGGTCCGCTGGCGCCCGAGGTGAAGGCCAACGCCGACGTGTATATCCGCATCCTCGTCTATTCGCTGCCCTTCATGGGTCTCTACAGTGCGGGCGCCGCCATCTTCCGGGCCTACGGCAATACGTCGCTGCCGCTCAGGGTGATGACTGGGGCCAATATGCTCAATGTGGCAGGCAATGCCGTGGCCATCTACCTGATGGGGGCCGGCACGGCCGGCGTAGCCGTCTCGACGCTCGTGGCCCGCATCCTCGCGGCCGTGCTCATCCTCGCCCTGCTCAGCGTGCGCCTTCACCGCGCGGGCGAGAGCCCCGGCCGCGGCCTGTCGATGTCGCTCTGGAGGGTGATAGTGCGCCTCGGGCTGCCCTACTGCTTTGAGAATGGCATGTTCTACCTGGGGCGTGTGCTGGTGCTGATGATGGTGGCCTCGTTCGGCACCGCCGCCATCGCCGCCAACGCCGTGGCCCAGGCCATAGTGCTCTTTCAGGTGCTCCCGGGCATGGCCGCCGTGACGGGCATCACCGTAGTTGTCTCGCGCTGCGTGGGCGCGGGCAGTTACCACCTGGCGCGCTTCTACACACGCCGCATCGTCAGGGGCATCTACCTGGGTCACGTGGTGAGCTGTGTGGCCGTGTGCACCGCCCTGCCTATGATCCTGGACATCTACGGCCTGCCGCCTGAGACCACCGCCCTGGCGCGCACCATCGTGCTCCTCCACGCCGCCTTTACCCTCGTCGTATGGCCTGCGAGCTACGCCCTGCCCGCCACCTTCCGCGCCGCGGGCGACACACGCTTCCCCATGATCGTGAGCGTCGTGTGCATGCTCCTCTGCCGCGTGGCCTTCTCCTGGATGCTCGGTGTCTGGGCCGGCATGGGCGTCGTGGGCGTATGGCTGGGCATGTTCGGCGACTGGATCGTCAAGGGCGTCATCTTCCTCTGCCGCTACAACACCCGCGCCTGGGAGAAATACCGCATACGCCAGGTATCCTGATTTATAATAATCCTCATCGCTATGCCCCTTACCAAACTATCGCACCAGCTTCGCCTCATGGCCCTCCTCTCCGGCAATACCACGCTCGGCATCGACGAGGTGGCCGCGCGCCTCGGGCTCAGCCGCCGCAGTGTCTACCGCTACATCGAGGCCTTCCGCGACGAGGGTTTCGTCGTCACGCACAGCGGCGATATCTACTGCCTCGACAAGGGTTCGCCGTTCTTCCGCCAGGTGTCGGGCAATGTGCTGCTCAGCGAGGCGGAGGCCGCCGCCGTGCTGCGCCTCATCACGGGCACCTCCCGCAAGCAGGCCGTGCTGCGCTCCCTGCGCGACAAACTGGCGCGGCTCTACGACTACGGCATCTTCGCCTCCGTAAGCGGCGACGACGGCCCTCTGGCCGGCAATATCTCCCTTCTCTACGAAGCCGTCCGCCAGCATCTCACCGTGGTCCTCAGGGGCTACCGCTCCCTGCGCTCCGAGACCGTGACGGACAGGATCGTGGAGCCCTACTGCTTCCTCTCCGGCGGCGACGATATCCGCTGCTACGAGCTCTCCAGCGGCCAGAACAAGACCTTCCGCCTCTCGCGCATCGGCAGCGTCAAGCTCCTCGATGTCAAATGGAGCAACGCCGCCCGCCACGACCGCCTGCTTGCAGACGACTTCGGATTCACCGGCGAGCCCGTCGACACCATCAGCCTGCGACTCTCGCCGCGCGCCGCCGCGCTCCTCGGCGAGGAATGCCCGCACTCCACCGCCCACACCCTTCCCCACGCCGACGGCAGCGCCGACTATACCGCCGAGGTGTGCAGCTATCTGGGCCCCGCGCGCTTCGTTCTCGGCCTCTTCGAGGAGATTGATGTAAAGGGTTCCACTGAATTCATAAAATACCTCCGGCAGAAGGCGAAAGATTTAACAGAAAAATTCTCTCTGTGACGTATTCTGTCACAAAAGGCGAGTTCCTTTGCATCGTCAATCAAAATAACGAAAGCGATGAAAAAGGAACTTACCATCATGCCCTCGGACCTCCGCATGCAGGAGACCGGCACACACACTATCAGCACATTCTTCTCCACTCTGCGCCGCCGCGTCCTGACGCTGACGCCCGTGCAGCGGCTCGCGGCGCTCTTCAGCGATCTCAGCGGCGAGGCGGTCAGTCCGCTGCTGACGCTCCGCATCGTCCACGCCTCCGTTGCCGTGGGATGCCTCCTGATGGTGGGCACAAGCAGCGGCGTCGCACTGCTGCTGACGAGCCTCTGGAGCCTCGCCGCCTGCCTCCAGTTTCTCAGGGACGCCCACTGAGGGCGGAAGGGCTCAGCACGCGGATTTCCGGCGATGAACGGCATGCATCCGGGAGGGCATTTCATACACCCCGGAACAGGTCGAAAAATGGCTTTTGCAAATGTCTGGAAATCAGCGCTCCGCAAAGGCCAAAATTATGTTTGAGATGAGTGAAATTAACTCAAACATGTTTTTCCTCATCTCAAATGTAATTTTTGAGTTTTGCGGAAAGTTTTTTCGGACAGTGCGGAATGCCCTTTTCAAAATGCGGAAAAAGGCCGTGTTTTCGAATGGCGAAATTAAATCACGGGACAGGAGGCTGAGGACATCCACGGCGGAAATCATGCCTCCATGCATGCGCAATCATAGCCGGGAGGGCCGCCGCAGCGCAGCCCGCAAGCCGCCGCAGAAGAGTGTGCGATGATTTGCGCGATCAGTTCCGCGCGAGCCGGCAGGGGAGGCCGCCGCGCGCTTTCCTCAGCGCTGTTTCTTATTCCCGCCGTGCGGGACGCATTGCAGCGGCCGGGCCGGATGGCGCGGCGGATTTTCTCCCATTAAGGCCCGGATTGTGACAAAAGTGACAGGACATAGAGCCTTTTATTATGCTTTTTGCGATTATTTCGTGTTTTCGCGGCCGAAAAAGTTACCATTTTGATAGAAATATGTAACTTTGTAGCGAAAGAGTAGCTTATTCAAAATATAACAGTAACAACTAATGTACAATTCATAACAACCGCTATCATGAAGACGAAGCAGAAAAGAATCGACAATGCCGACCGAAAGATTCTCAGCATCATCGGTCAGGACGCAAGAGTCCCCCTGAAGGACGTTGCCAAGGTGTGCAACATGTCCCGGGCCGCCGTGCATCAGCGCGTGCTCAAGATGATGGAAAACGGTGTCATCACCGGCTCCCATTACGTAGTCAACCCCCAGTCAGTGGGCTATCTGACATGCACCTTCGTGGGCATCAGCCTGGATAAGGGCTCCAGATATCAGAGCGTCGTGGATCAGATATCCAAGATACCGGAGGTCGTGGAGTGCCACTTCACTACCGGTCCGTACACGATGCTCATCAAGCTCTACGCGCGCGACAACACGCAGCTCATGGACCTGCTCAATCACCAGATACAGAAGATCGAGGGAGTCATCTCCACCGAGACGCTCATCTCGCTCGAGCAGAGCATTGACAAACCACTCAGAATAGAAGCAGAATAATAATAAATCGACGGCATGACCCTTAATTTCGAAGGCCTAATACTCGGCGTATTTACCTTTTTCATCATCGGCGTGAGCCATCCCATTGTCATCAAGACGGAGTACTACTGGGGCACACGGCCCTGGTGGCTGTTCCTCATAGCTGGCTTTGCGGCGCTCATCGCGGCGCTCCTGGTGGACAATATCACCGTGAGCTCGATGCTCGGCGTGGTGGCATTCACCGCGTTCTGGGGCATCAAGGAGCTCTTTGAGCAGAAAGAGAGAGTGAGGAAGGGCTGGTTTCCGCGCAATCCGCGGCGCAGCTATCAGGACGAGGGAGAAGGGGCCGGTGCCGGCGGAGAGGAAAATTCCGGTAAAGGACAATGACAGACAACAAGGATATTTCGTCGCCCCGTTACTATGACAGGGCGGAGAGGCTGAGCCTGCTCGACTCTCTCAGGTCGCAGCGCGCCACGCGCCCGGTGATAGGCCTTACGGCCAACTTTAAGGACAGCGAGGCGAGGCTCGCCAAGGCGTACTATGAGAGCGTTGCCGCCGCCGGCGCCACGCCCGTGCTCCTGCCGCCGTACCTCAGCGCCGATGACATCCTGCCTGCGCTCGAGAGCATCGACGCTCTGGTGCTCACCGGCGGGGCTGACATCAATCCGCTCTACCTCGCCGAGGAACCGGAACGCGGCCTCCGCTCCATCAATTCGGAGCGCGACGCCGCCGAGCTCCTCCTGACGCGCGCCGCATACCGTCGCGGCATGCCCGTGCTCGGCATCTGCCGCGGCATACAGACGCTCACGGCGGCCCTCGACGGTGATGTCATCCAGGACATCGGTTCCCGTCCCGACGCCGACCGTCATATAAAGCACGAACAGGACGCTCCTCGCTACACACCTACGCACACCGTCAGGATTGAGGCCGACTCGCTGCTGCACAGCATCTACGGCGAGGACAGGATAATGGTCAATTCCTTCCACCATCAGGCTGTAGGCAGCACGGGCGAGCACCTCAGGGCCGTGGCCTTCGCGCCCGACGGCATCATCGAGGCGGTGGAGAGCCACGACTTCAAGCCCGTCATCGGTGTCCAGTGGCACCCGGAATGGATGGGCCACTGGCGCGACACACACACCGACCCGCTCTTCACATGGCTGGCCACCGAGGCGTCGCTCTACCACCGGGCCTGCGCCTTCCACCTCCGCAATGTTACTCTCGACTCCCACTGCGACACACCGATGCTCTTTGACGAGGGCGTTGACCTCAACCTGCGCGACAGGAAGGCTCTCGTGGACCTGAGGAAGATGGACGAGGGACATCTCGACACTGTCATCATGGCCGCCTACCTGCCCCAGGGCCCTCGCTCTGAGGAGGGGCTCACCAAGGCCACTGCCGAGGCCACGCGCATCCTAACCGCCATCGACGCCCACGTGGCCGCCGCTCCCGACGCCGCTATGGCACGCACGCCCTCCGAGCTCAAGGCTATCAAAGCCCGCGGCATGCACCCCATCATGAAGGCCATCGAGAACGGTTACGCCATAGGCCGCGACATCAGCAATGTAAGGCGCTTTGCCGGCATGGGCGTCGTCTACATCACCCTCTGCCACAACGGCGACAACGACATCTGCGACTCCGCCTCAAAGACCCTCAACGAGCACGGCGGTGTGAGCGCCTTCGGCGAGCAGGTGATCAGGGAGATGAACCGCTCAGGCATCATGGTCGACCTCTCCCACGGCGGCGAGAAGAGTTTCTACGACGCCATGGACATCAGTTCTCTCCCGATAGTCTGCTCCCACGCCTCGGCCCGCGCCCTGTGCGATCATCCCCGCAACCTGACCGACGATCAGCTGCGCGCCCTGGCCCGCAAAGGCGGTGTGGCGCAGGTGACCTTCTACCACGGCTTCCTCAGGCTCGAGGGCGAAGCCACCGTGCTCGACGCGCTGGCCCATCTCGACCACTTCGTCGAGGTCGCAGGCATCGAACACGTGGGCATAGGCTCCGACTTCGACGGCGACGGCGGTGTGAGAGGTCTGGCCTCCGCTTCCGACATGGCGGCATTCACAGCGAAGCTTCTGCGCAAGCGTTACAGCGAGGACGATCTCCGTCTCATCTGGGGCGGCAACTTCCTCCGTGTGATGCAGCAGGTACAGGACGCCGCCGCCCTCTGACACGCCATCAGTTATTACCACTATAAGAATGAATAAGAACAGGAAAAAGCGTACTATCATAATCCTTATCATCGCGACAGTCGTCATCGCGGCCGCCGTCGTCCTCCTCACGCGCCCCTCCGACGATGAAGCGGAAGAAGAGACCACACCTCAGGTCAATGTGCCCGCTTTCAATGCCGGCAATGCCTATCGCAGCATCGTGGAGCAGTGTGACTTCGGGCCGCGTGTGCCCGGTACACCGGCGCAGCTCAAATGTGCCGACTACATAGCCTCGGCCTTTCGCAAGTTGGGCTACCATGTCATCGAGCAGCATACTACCGTCACCGCCTACGACGGGACACCGCTCAGGTGCATCAATATCTTCGCCACCAGCGATACCGTCTCCACCTCGCGCATCATGCTCACCGCCCACTGGGACTCGCGTCCCTGGGCCGACCACGACCCCGTCGAAGCCAATCACAAACGCCCCGTGATGGCCGCCAATGACGGCGCGAGCGGTGTGGCCGTAATGCTCGAGGTAGCGCGCGTTCTCCGCCAGCAGAAGCCCGGCGTGACCGTCGATTTCGCATGTCTCGACGTCGAGGACTATGGTATGCCGGAATGGGACAAGACCGGCGACGAGGAGAAGGACGAAGCCTCGTGGTGTCTCGGCACACAGTATTTCGCCGCCCATCTGCCGCTGCCATCTACGCCGCCTCTCTACGCCGTTAACCTTGACATGGTGGGCGGACGCGGCGCGCGATTCTATCAGGAAGGCTTCTCCAAGCGCTATGCTCCGGGCATCGTGGCCAAGGTATGGGACGCCGCCGCCCGCGCAGGCTACGCCTCGACATTCCCGCCCGAGGACGGCGGATATGTTACCGACGACCATCTCCCGCTCAACGAGATAGCCGCCATCCCCACCGTCGACATCATCCCATGCTACAAGGGCGCGGAGAGTTCATTCGGCCCCACGTGGCACACCACCCAGGACACACCTGCGAACATCGACACCACGACCCTCAAGGCCGTCGGACAGACTATGCTCCAGCTCATATACAACGAACAATAGACCATTATGCAAACTATCAACGAAGCGCAAGACGAGATAATAGAGGAATTTGAAGAGCTCGACGACTGGATGGACCGCTACCAGCTGCTCATCGATCTGGGCAACGGACAGAAGCCCCTGCCGCCCGAAGAAAAGACGGAGCAGAATCTCATAGACGGTTGCCAGAGCCGCCTCTGGCTGGTATGCGAGCAGAAGGACGACGGCCGTCTCTACTTCCGCGCCGAGAGCGATGCGCTCATCGTCAAGGGCATCGTCTCGCTCCTGATACGTGTGCTCTCCGGCCACACGCCCGACGAGATTCTCGGCGCCGACCTCTACTTCATCGACCGCATCGGCCTGAGGGACAACCTCTCGCCCACGCGCGCCAACGGCCTCCTCTCCATGCTCAAGCAGATGCGCATGTACGCCCTCGCCTTCAAGGTCGGGGGAAATAAGGCGAAGAAGTAAACCGCCCCTCCCGCCCTCCGCTCAGGCGGAGAGCAGAGGCTGATTTGCCGCCGCTGAGAAGGCTGTCCGGAGCCCTTTGTAACTATCTTATAATCAGTCCTCCCGAAAGGGCAAAATTACATTTGAGACGAGATAAACTATCTCAAATGTAATTCTCCTCATGTCCTATGTGAGTATCAGCATAAGCGGAAGGTTTTTTCGTGTGTGCTGAGAGACTATTTCCCGCAATGCGAATTGCGCACCTTCCACGCGCTCCGGCGGACGCCGTGAGGCGGAAGATTTCCGGCGCACAGCAGCAGCGCATGATTTCGCATTAATTGCGCAGAAATAATGCGCAGAAGGCTGTCGGAAAGGCCTGTTTGCTTACGAAAGGACCGCATTCGCGCATTATTTTCCTCCTGCACAACATCTTTTCACTTATCCCTGAGCGCCCTCCAATACGGCGTAATAGTAAAATCCATAATTTTGCAACTGAGAATAACAAGGACAAAATAAAAACGCAAGACATCATTATGGCAAACATTCACACAAGTCTCACAGAGCTCATTGGCAACACCCCGTTGCTCAGGCTCTCTAAGCTCACCGCCGACCCGTCGGTCAAGGCTGAGGTGGTAGTAAAACTGGAATACTTCAATCCGGGCGGCAGCATCAAGGACCGCATCGCGCTGGCCATGATCGAGGACGCCGAGAAGAAGGGCCAGCTAAAGCCCGGCGGCACCATCATCGAGCCCACGAGCGGCAACACCGGCGTAGGGCTGGCGTGGGTGGCTATCGTCAAGGGCTACAAGGCCATCATCACCATGCCCGAGAGCATGAGTCAGGAGCGCAAGAGCCTGCTCAAGGCCCGCGGCGCGAAGCTGGTGCTCACGCCCGCCTCTGAGGGCATGAAGGGCGCCGTGGCCAAGGCCGAGGAGCTCAGGAAGAGCATTCCGGGCAGCGTTATCCTGGGACAGTTTGACAATCCCGCCAACCGCGCCATGCACGAGCGCACCACGGCTCAGGAGATATGGCGCGACACGGACGGCAAGGTGGATATCGTCGTAGCCGGCGTGGGTACGGGCGGCACCATCAGCGGCATCGCCGCCGGCCTCAAGAAGCTCAATCCCGCAGTCAGGGCCTACGCCGTAGAGCCCGCCAGTTCACCGCTCCTCTCCGAGGGTAAGGCCGGTCCGCACAAGATACAGGGCATCGGCGCCAACTTTGTGCCAGGCAACTATATCAGCAGCCTCATCGACGGCATCATCACGGTGACCGACGACGACGCTCTGCGCACAGGCCGTCAGCTCTCGCTTCAGGAAGGCCTGCTGGTAGGCATATCTTCCGGCGCAGCAGCCTGGGCCGCTCTCAGCCTGGCACGCAAGGAGGAGAACGCCGGCAAGCGCATCGTGGCTATCCTGCCCGACACCGGTGAGCGTTATCTCTCCACACAGCTCTACGCATTCGAGGAGTATCCCCTCTGATGATTGATTTCCCCTGACGGGGGACATTTATCTATATCATAGCATCACCCCGCGGCTTTGAGATGAGCCGCGGGGTGATGTCGTTTGTATTTTGTAACTTTGCGCACGTTATCATGGCCGCGCTGGCTGAGACAGCGGGGCTTATTACAGGCAATATGAAGAAGCTTTTTATCGAAACTTACGGCTGCCAGATGAATGTGGCTGACAGCGAAGTGGTAGCCGCCGTGATGCAGCAGGCGGGCTACGATACGGCTGCGACGCTCAAGGAGGCCGACGCCGTATTTCTCAACACATGCTCCGTGCGCGCTGGTGCCGAGCAGAAGGTGTACAATCGTCTCGACGCGCTGGCCGCTCTGCGCCGCACCCACGGCGGACGACCGCTCATCGGTGTGCTGGGCTGCATGGCCGAGAGGGTGAAGTCGGATCTCCTGGAGCATCATCACGCCGACATAGTGGCCGGCCCTGACGCCTACCAGTCGCTCCCGCAGCTCGTGGCCGCCGCCGAGCAGGGCCAGAAAGCCATGGATGTGGAGCTCTCGCCCGCCGTCACCTACGCAGGTATCATCCCCGCGCGTGTCTGCGGCAGCCGCATCTCCGGATTTGTGAGCATCACACGCGGCTGCAACAACTTCTGTCATTATTGCATCGTGCCCTACACCCGCGGCCGCGAGCGCTCGCGCTCTCCGCAGAGCATCCTGGAGGAGATGAGCGACCTCGAGAAGCGCGGCTACAAGGAGGTGACCCTCCTGGGCCAGAATGTCAACTCCTACCGCTATACCGATGAGGACGGCCACGTCACCGACTTCCCCGCGCTGCTCCGCCTCGTGGCGGGCAGCTTCCGCGGCATGTGGATACGCTTCACCTCTCCCCATCCCAAGGACATGAGCGACGAGACGCTCCATGTCATTGCCGAGGAGGACAATGTGTGCCGCCACATCCACCTGCCCGTGCAGAGCGGCAGCAACAGAATTCTTAAGCTCATGAACCGCAAGTACACCCGCGAGTGGTATCTGGAGCGCGTAGAGGCCATCCGCCGCATCATCCCCGATTGCGCCATCACCACGGATATCTTCGCCGGCTATTGCTCCGAGACCGAGGAGGATCATCAGGACTCGCTCGACATCATGCGCCGTGTGGGCTACGACAGCGCCTTCATGTTCAAATACAGCGAGCGCCCCGGCACCTACGCAGCCCGTCATCTCAAGGACGATGTGCCGGAGGAGGTGAAAATACGCCGTCTGAGCGAACTCATAGCCCTGCAGAACAGTCTCTCGCTCGAGGCCAACACGCGCTGCATCGGGAAGGAATACAAGATCCTTATAGAGGGCGTGAGCAAACGCAGCCGCGAGGAGCTCTTCGGGCGTACGGAGCAGAACAAGGTGGTGGTGTTCCCGCGCGGCGACGCCCGCCCGGGCCAGTTTGCCAGAGCCCGCATCCTCTCCGCCTCATCCGCTACGCTCCACGGCGAACTGGTCTGAACCGGCGGGGCATCCGGTCCTCCGCTCCCGCATTGCGGGCGGAGCAGAAATGCCGGGGCGCAGGCGCTTCTCCATTAACGGAATAATCGTTATCTTTGCGTTAGGATAAACAACAATGGCGGCCGACACAACAACACCGATGATGCAGCAGTACAGGCGCTTCAAGGCGGAGCACCCCGATGCTGTTATTCTCTTTCGCTGCGGCGACTTCTACGAGACCTACATGAAGGACGCGGTCACCGCGGCCGGCGTTCTGGGGCTCACGCTCACACACCGCAGCAACAAGGGCAAGGCTGGCGCTATCGAGATGGCAGGCTTCCCCTACCACGCCATCGACGCTTATCTGCCCAAGCTCATCCGCGCGGGCTACCGTGTGGCCATCTGCGACCAGCTCGAGGATCCCAAGCTCGCCAAGAAACTGGTCAAGCGCGGCATCACCGAAGTAGTAACGCCCGGCGTCGCGATGGACGACACTGTGCTCTCCTCGCGCGAGAACAACTTCCTCGCCTCGGTCTACTTCGGCAGCGCTTCCTGCGGCCTCAGCCTCCTCGACATCTCTACGGGCGAGTTTCTCTGCGCCGAGGGCACGACGGACTATATCGAGAAGCTCCTCAACAACTTTTCCCCCAAAGAAGTCATTACGGAACGCGGCAAAAAGGACAAGATACTCCGCGATTTCGGCAAATATTATGTCTACGAGCTCGATGACTGGGTCTACGTGGAGCGCACCTCGCGCGACAAACTCCTCAAACACTTCGGCGTACATTCGCTCCGCGGCTTCGGCATCGACTACATGCACGCCGGCATCACCGCCGCCGGCGCCGTGCTCCAGTATCTCGACATGACGCAGCACACGCACACGGAGCACATCACCTCTATCCGCCGCATCGACGAGGAGCAGTTTGTCAAGCTCGACCGTTTCACCGTGCGCAACCTCGAGATCGTCCAGCCGATAGAGGAGGGCGGCACATGCCTGCTCGATGTGATCGACCGCACAGTCACTCCCATGGGCCGCCGCCTGCTGCGCCGCTGGCTCCTGTTCCCTCTGCGCAGCTGCCGCAATATATCCCGGCGCCAGGACATTGTGGAATATTTCTTCCGCAACCCCACCTTCCGCGAATCTGCGGGCGACTGCCTGCGCGGCATAGGCGACATAGAGCGCATCACCTCCAAGATCTCCGCCGAGCGTATCAACCCCCGCGAACTGGTGCAGCTTCGCAGCGCCCTGACCAATATCGAGCCGCTCAAGAAGGCCTGCATGGAGGCCGATCAGGAGGACCTCAAAAAAGTGGGCGGCCAGCTCTCGCTCTGCGCAGAGCTCCGCGACCGCATAGCCCGCGAGCTCGTGCCCGACCCGCCCGCTCTCGTCTCCAAGGGCGGCTTTATCGCCGAGGGTTACAACAGCGAGCTCGACGAACTGAGGCGCATATCCCACTCCTCACGCGATGTCCTCCTCCAGCTTCAGAAGCGCGAAAGCGAGGCCACCGGTATCCCGTCGCTCAAGATAGGATTCAACAACGTCTTCGGCTATTATCTCGAGGTCAGAAACACCTACAAGGACCATGTGCCCGAGAGCTGGATGCGCAAGCAGACTCTCGTCAACGCCGAACGCTACATCACCCCTGAACTCAAGGAACTGGAAGAGAAAATCACCGGCGCCGAGGACCGCATACAGACCCTCGAGAGCAGCCTCTACGCCGACCTGGTCACCTACGCCCTCCGATTTATCACGCCCCTGCAGCTCGACGGCGCGCTCATCGCCGATATCGACTGCCTCTACTCCTTCGCCCTCACCTCCATGGAGCACAAATACACACGCCCCAAGGTGGACGACAGCACAGTGACCGACATTCGCCAGGGCCGCCACCCCGTCATCGAGACACAGATGAAGCCCGGCGAGGGATACGTGGCCAACGATGTCTACCTCGACACCGAGAAGCAGCAGATCATCATCCTCACCGGCCCTAATATGGCGGGCAAGAGCGCCCTGCTTCGCCAGACGGCGCTCATCACCCTGCTGGCCCAGACAGGCTGCTTCGTGCCGGCCGAAGCGGCCCGCATAGGCATCGTCGACAAGATCTTCACCCGCGTGGGCGCCAGCGATAATATCTCGGCCGGCGAATCGACCTTCATGCTCGAGATGAGCGAGGCCGCCAGCATCCTAAACAACATGACCGGCCGCAGCCTCGTGCTCTTCGACGAACTGGGCCGCGGCACATCCACCTTCGACGGCATCAGCATCGCCTGGGCCATCGTCGAGTACCTGCACGAGGGGCCCAAGGGCCATCCCCGCACACTCTTCGCCACCCATTACCACGAGCTCAACGAGATGGAGAAGCACTACGACCGCATACGCAACTTCAACATCACCGTCTGCGAGGCCGAGGGCAAGATCGTCTTCCTCCGCAAGCTCGCCCCGGGCGGCACAGCCCACTCTTTCGGCATCCACGTGGCCCGTCTGGCCGGCATGCCCTCCTCCATCGTCAAGAGAGCCGCCCAGGTGCTCAAGGAGCTCGAGGCCACATCCCCCGGCGAGAACGTCACCAAGCAGACGGCCGAGAACATCACACGCGTCCCCGAGGGCACACAGCTCAGCCTCTTCCAGCTCGACGACCCCGTGCTCAAGAGCATCCGCGACGAGATAATCAACCTCGATATCAACAACATCACGCCCGTCGAAGCCCTCAACAAGCTCAGCAACATCCGCCGCATCATCCTCGGCAAGTAACCCCGCCCGCAGCTCTTCATCCCGCGCCCTCCTGTGGGGTTTATTGCGCCCTCCCGCATCTATATTTTATTTGCAAATTGCCTTTCCTCAGGGAAATGTAACGGCTCCGGAATGGCCTTTTGCTTCGCAAATCCTGCGCGCCGGCTTGCGGAGAAATCCGCGCCGCGAGGAATATGAAATAAGATTGAGAATTTCTTTCAGTAACATGGTATCTTTTGGTAACTAATGTGTATCTTTGCCGCAAAGACGAAGATTATGGTCAGCAATAAGAAAGAAATAAATCCCGCCTACATGGCGTGCCCCATCAGGCAGGTTGTGAGCCGGTTCGGCGACAAGTGGTCGCTGTTGGTGCTCTACACGCTGAGCGAGAGCCCGTCGGGCGTGATGCGCTTTGGCGAGCTGCGCAACACGATGACCGACTGCTCGCAGAAGATGCTCTCCGCCACGCTCAAAAACCTGGAGGCTATGAATCTGGTCTGCCGTAAGGTCTACCCGGAAGTGCCGCCGCGCGTCGAGTACCGCCTCTCCGAGACGGGCCTCTCGCTCATGCCCTTTATCACACGGCTCATCGGCTGGGCCAAGGAGCACTTCCACGACGTGGTGACCGATGTCGTGACCGACTGACCGGCGGATTTTTCAGCCCTCTCAGGACTATTCCGCGGCCGCACGCCCCTGAGCGGTAAAGTTCACGCACCCTGCCCTCGCTCCCGCATGACTATTCCGCGGCCGCACGGATCGCAGCCGGAATGATTCATGAGAAGCGAAAATCCGGCTTCCGGAAAGTGAGCATTTTATACTATCATGAAGGGCCTCTTCGCGTTGAATTCACGCCTTTTCTGCACATTCTGAAAAAGCTTCCGAATTTGTGTAAAATTACAAGGCACATGAGGAGAACTACATTTGAGGTAATTTAAAACGTCTCAAATGTAATTTCGCCCTATCGGACGCACTGATTTATAAGAAGTTAGAGGGAGTCAAAAGTGGGCTTTTCCGTAGTTTTGCGAAGTGTGCAAAATTGCATTGCCGGCAAGCCCTGCTTCCGCCCGCTGCACGGCTGGCGGAAGCGGGGTAAAGATATGCCGCCGCGAATGCCGGCGACGACGTTCAGCCCCTGTTGCAAAGGATGAGCAGAGCAGGGCGGGGATTGTCGTGTGCGGGAAGAATAACCGGGAGGGCCGCTTACAGCGCGACTCGGAAGCCGCATAAGAGATCGCGCGACAGAGAGTGCGACAATGCTTTGCGCGAAGAATAGCTCAGGGCCTGCGGAGAATGATGCAAAGCGTGCAGAGGTGTGCCGTGAAGGCGGTGCAAATCCTTTTGACCTCATTTACCCGAATCATTCTGCCGGGCCGAAGAGGTATCTTTTCGCTTGTAATCGGTGCTCAGTTGAGGATAGTCTGCAGCGTTTTCTGTATCCTTCTATTTTTCCATATCTATGGATTTGTGGCAACGAAACACATTATTCCTATGAAAAATGTGCAAATCTCCACATTTTTCATAGGAATGACGGAAATGGACGCCGGAATTACGATAATGCGCACCCCCTTTCAGACAAGGTAACATGTGCCATGAAGGGCATGCATGAGCGACGTGAGGATGCACCTTTGCGGCGCAGGGATATTTGTATGCGGCGTGAGGGCGCACCTTTGCGGCACGGAGATATTTGTATGCGGCGTGAGGAGACACCTTCCGCGGCGCGGGGATATAAATGAAGCAGCCTGTCTGCGTTCATCGCAGGCAGGCTGCCTTAATATTTCTTCCGGTCTCTGATACCGTGCCCGGGAGTCTTGTACTCGTGCCCGGAAATCTTGCGGCGGCGCCGGAGAATCCCGGTATCGCGCCTCAGGCTTTCCTATAGCCGGGCCGGGGAGAGGGGAGCTGTTTACTTTTTGTCGGTGCTTTCGGCGGCCTTGGGCTTCTCGATCTCGAGGAGCTCCACCTTGAAGATAAGCGTGGAGAAGGGCTTGATCTTGTCGCCGGTCTCGCGGTCGCCGTAGGCCAGTTCCTGCGGGATGTAAATCTCCCAGGTCGAGCCGACGGGCATGTGCGTGAGCGCTTCGGTCCATCCCTTGATCACGCGGTCGCACTCGAACGTGGCGGGCTTGTTGCGCTTGTAGGAGCTGTCGAACACCGTGCCGTCGATGAGCTTACCCTCGTAGTTTACCTTTACCTTATCGGTGGCTTTAGGCATCTCGCCCTTGCCCTCCGTAATGACCTTGTACTGCACCTTGGAGCCCGGGATGAGTTTCACGCCCGGCTGCTTGAGATTGTCTGCGAGGAACTTCTCGCCGGCCTTGCGGTTGTCGCCGTACTTCTGCTCCATGAGCTTGGCGTGGTAGTAGTCCATCTGGCGCCTTACGACATTCATGGCGGAGTCGGCCTTGATGCGCTGACCCTGGCCCGTGATGCCGGCGGTAAAGCCTTCCTTGAACTCATTCTCGTCGATAAACTTGGCGCCATCCTTGTCGGTGATACGCTTGTTGAGCGCCGGCAGGATCTGATCCATCAGCTGCTGGCCTATCTGGATGCCGGCGGCGTAAGCTCCGAGGCTTTTGTCGCCCGACTTGGCGAGAGCCTCACGGTAGCCGCGCATGAAGTCGTCCATCTTGGTGGTGTCCACACCGAGGCGCTGTGCGAGGTAGGGCTTGAGTCCTTCGGTCTGCACGAGACCCATGTCATAGCTGAACACAGGCACTGTCACGGTGTCGATAACGGCTGCAGCAGCCTGAGCCTTCGTGCCCTTGGCGGCCTTGCCCTTCTTTGCTTTTGCGGCCTTTGCGACCTTGGTCGGAGTGGCCTGCTTGGTGACTTTCTTCTGGGCGCTCGCCTGGCCGCCGCCTATCAGCAGCGCAGCCATGACGAGAACCATCATTTTTATGCTTCTCATTGTTTTTACTTATCTGTAGGTTGGATAGATACTAATTCCAGTTTGAACACCAGAGCGGAGAACGGCTTGATGATCTGTCCCACGTCTCTTGTGCCGTAAGCCTGATCCTGCGGAATGTAGAGCTCCCATACAGAGCCGACGGGCATGTGTGTGAGGGCCGAAGTCCATCCGGGGATGACCTGATTGACATTGATCTCTACGGGCTTGCCGTTGTTGTTCTTGTAGGAGGAGTCGAATACCTTGCCGTCTACGAGGCGACCCTCATAGCTTACCTGCACTCTCGAGGTGCTTGTGGGGATGGGGCCGTTGCCCTCCTTGATGACCTTGTAGAGCGTGCCGCCCGGGAGCTCCTTGACGCCTGCGGTAGCCTTCATCTTGGCGATGAAATCCTCGCCGGCCTTCTTGTTGGGGCCGAAGCTCTTCATGAGCGTGGTCTCCTTGAGAGTATTGGAGAGGCGGTTGGCTTCGTTGAAAGCGGTCTTGTAGTCCATCACGGCCTTGCCGCGCACACCGGCGATGAAGCCGGCTACCATATTCTTCAGGCTCACGTGCTTGGTGCTGTCCTCGCCGTAGATCTCGTAGTTGATGCCCTTGAACATCTGTGTGCTTATCTGCTGGCCTATCTGGATACCTGCGTTGTATGCGGCCTTCTTCTTGTCCTCACCGCTCTGAGCACCGGCCTTGACACCCTTGATGAATTCGTCGATGTATGCCGTGTCTACGCCGAGCTGCTGTGAGATATATTCCTTCACACCACGCGAATTGAGATAGCCCACCTCGTAGGAGAGGGAGTCTACGTCAGTCTTGAGATTGGCATTGGGCTTGCCGCCGCCAGAGCACGAGCCGAGAAGCATCAGCGCTCCGGCTGTCATAATAACGATTTTCTTCATTGTATAAATTAGGTATTAATAGTTCTTGGGTAGGATATCACAGTACGTCGATAAGCTCCACGTCGAAGACGAGCGCTGCGTAGGGCGGTATCAGATTGCCCGCGCCGTTGGCTCCGTAGGCCAGGTCGTAGGGGATGAAGAAGCGGTATTCGGCGCCCTCCTTCATGAGCTGCAGGCCTTCGGTCCATCCTCTGATCACACCGCTCAGGGGGAACACGGCGGGCTCACCGCGGCGGCGTGACGAGTCGAACACGGTGCCGTCGATGAGGCGTCCTTCGTAGTGGCAGCGCACATTGTCCGAGGCCTTGGGGCTGCGGCCCGAGCCTTCGCGCAGCACAGTGTACTGCAGGCCGCTGGGCAGCGTCACAACGCCCTCCTTGGCGGCGTTGGCCTTGAGGAACTCCTCGCCCTCCCGGCGCGCGGCCTCGCCTTTCTCGGCCATCTCGCCCTTCTTCTCTTCGTCGCGGCGCTTCAGATAGTCGATGACCAACTGCTGGCCCTCAATCTCATCGATGGCGAGCTCTCCGCCGGTAAATATGTCCTTAACGCCGTTGGCAAAATCCCCGAGGTTAAGGTCTTCGCCGCAGAGGTCCTGCAGCTGACGGCCTATACCAAGGCCTAATGCGTAGCTTACTTTATCCATTTCCTGTATTTTGGCTAATTGTGGCCGTAATAACTACGGCTAATGATTATTACGCGCAAAATTACCACTTTTATTTTATCCCCTGCCACTATTATGCGTTTTTTATTATATCTTTGTGTAGTTAAACTTAGGCGAATTATGAAAAAGATTGTCGCACTCACAGGAGCAGGCATCAGCGCCGAGAGCGGATTTCAGACATTCCGCGACGCCGGTGGTCTCTGGGAGAAATATCCCGTAGAGCAAGTAGCTACGCCCGAGGGCTGGGACGCCGACCCCAACCTCGTGACGGATTTCTATAACGGCCTCCGCAAGCAGTTGCTTACGGCCCAGCCGAACGACGCCCACAAGATCCTCGCAGCCCTCGAGAAGGACTTCGATGTCACCGTCGTCACGCAGAATGTGGACAACCTCCACGAGCGCGCCGGCAGCTCCCACGTCATCCACCTGCACGGGGAGCTGATGAAGGTCACCTCGAGCGCCGACCCCGAGAACCCGAAGTACATCCGCACGCTCGACGACGACGAGGTCATTGTGCCCCACGGCGCGAAGGCACCCGACGGTTCGCTGCTCAGGCCTTACATCGTATGGTTTGGCGAGGCTGTGCCGCTCATGTCCTCCGCTTCGTCCGAGGCGGAGAAAGCCGACATCTTCCTCGTCATAGGCACCTCGCTCAATGTCTATCCCGCCGCCGGGCTCATCAACTATGTGCCGCGCACGGCGCCCATCTACGTCATCGACCCCAAGGTGGTCAAGATAGCCGACTCGCCGCGCATCCACTTCCTCCAGACCACCGCTACGGCCGGCATGCGCCAGCTCCGCGAAGAGCTCGAAAGGATGAAATAACCGCTTAGGCAAAGGAGAATCAACAGCTCCGGACAAACCGCATTTTGCCCGGAACTGATCGTTTTGCGCCCTCACGTAAAGAATAATGCGCGCGAGAAATAGCATGGAATGCCATTACATCGCGGTTTGCAAAGCGATAAGGAGAATAGCTTTGCGCGGGAAATAGCTGGGAAATTCGCCGCGATAGCTGGGAGGGCAGCTGCAGCGCGGCCCGCCAGCCGCCGCATAAGGTTTAGAAAGGTATAATGCGCAATACTCCTCTGCGTCTGTCGAGCGTCCTTTGCATCGCAAATTACTTCGCGCTTGGCCTTATTGGGCATGCGGCCGTTGAGGGCAACGGTCCTCCCAGCTAACGCCGCGCAATACGGAACAAGTTTCCCACTTATGCAAGTCCTCATTTTCCAACTCCGTTGACGTAATTTCGCCATACGAAACACGGGCCTTTTTTCCCAATTTTGAAAAAGGCATTCCACACTTCTGAAAAAACGCTCCCGCATGCGGAGATACTCACATAGGACCTGAGTGAGATTACATTTGAGGTAGTTGAAAACGTCTCAAATGTAGTTTTGGCCTTTCGGGAGCACTGATTATTAGCTATTTACAAGGCCGCCAAAATTCCCATTTCCCACCCCTTGAAAAGGGGGATTTCTCACCGTAGAAGGGGCGTTACTCCTTATAATATGTGCGTCCGGCATTTCATAAATAAATCCCGGGTGGCGCATGTCGCGGCGGCGCGGGAGAGTGCGGGCAAAGAAAATCCGCACAAGGCCTTGCGGACCCGTGAGGGGGCAGGCGCTTGTGCGGATGTCGGATGTCAGGCGGCGCCCGGGGCGCGGCGCTGAATTATTTCACCACATATTTCTGATGGTCGATGACGTAGACACCGCGTGTCAGGCCGCTGAGGGCGCTCTTGTACTCGACGCCCGTCCTGAGGCGGATGCCGTCGGTCGAGTAGACGTCCACCAGGTCGGTGGGACGGTAGATGCGCCCGATGTTGTTGAGCAGGCCGTCGCCGCCGATGGTCACGGTGAGGTCGGTGTTGACACCGACTGCCGCGCGGATGTGGGCGGCGTTGATATATCCGGAGCGGGCCTTGACGGTGTAGTTCGTGGTGGCGGGCACGACAGCGTCGCCGCGGAAGTAGCCGCAGGTGTCATCCTTGATGACCGTGTTGCCGGCCACGCCGACGAGGCCGTTGGCGTTGGTGCTCTCGGTGGTGATGTCGCCGTTGATCTCCGGGAATACGCGGTAGGCGATCTCGGTGTTGGCGTCATAGCCGCTGCCGGCGATGTAGATGAGCGGGTAACCGGCCTCGACGGTCGTGCCGGTGTATTTGCTCAGTTCGAGCGCTATCGTCTTGCCGGAGGCGTCGAGACGCGAACCGGTGATGGTGTAGAGCTCGATGCCTTCGTCGCCGATGGTGCGCGGCAGTTCCCTCTGCGGGTAGGGCAGGCAGATGGCGTTGATCTCACCCTTGACGGCGGTGAGCGAGTCGGTGAAGTGGTCGGCGTCCACGCGCTTGATGATCCACGATGTGAGGCTGTCGGTTACGCCCTCAGCCTCCTGCAGGAGTACGGCGTGGCGACCGTTGGGCGCGAGCACTGTGAGCCCGTTGTCGGCGTTGGTGAGCGACCATTCCCTGCTGCCGAGGTATTTCAGTTTGTAGGGCACGGGCGTAGCGCTCATCTTCATCTGTGCGCCGGCGCGTGTTGCGCTGCCGAGATACCAGCCGGAGCCGACGTTCTGCAGCGCGTAGGCTGTGTCGCCCATGGCGATGAAGCGCCAGCCGCTGCGCACGGTGCCGGCGTTCTCCTCCGGCGTGCCCTGCCAGGAGATGGCGGATGTGGTGTTGTGGCTGTAGGGCAGCAGGCAGTTGCCGCCCGGGCGTGTGGTCGAGGTGGCCGTCGTGTCGCCGCTTATGATGTTATACCAGACACCGGCCTCGGGATATTTGATCGAGGCGAGGTTGACCGTGTAGAGGGAGTCGAGGCGTGTGGCGGCGCTTTCGAGGGCGTTGTGGCTCTGGCCGTAGAACGGGCGCATGGCGAACGCTGCGGTGTAGCTGTCCTTGAGGGCCGTGTAGACGTCCTCGGCGGGCTGGCCCACGTCGCTGCCTTCGCCGATGGCGGTGATGAAGGAGCCGACCTTAGCAAGCGCTGCGTCGAGGTGTGTGCTGTCCGGCCAGACGGCGAGCAGCGAGTCGAGCGCCTTGGAGAGCGAGTCGATGTCGGTGGGGTAGATGGAGTACATGTCCAGGGGCGAGTAGCGCTTCCCGAGAGTCTCTACGCGCTTCAGACGCGGGCTTATGACGCTATTGAGCGCGGGTGAGCGCGGGTCGGTGACGTCTCCCTGCTTCTGTGTGGAGGAGGCGATCTTCTCCGTGGCGATGGCGAGCAGCGAGTCCATAGGAGTCTTGATGTTGCGGAGGAAGTAGCCGTCGGCGTTCTCCAGCTTCCACGCTGCAGGCGAGAATGTGCCGCCTGCGGTCGAGATGATGGTGCCCGACGAGAGGCCTGCGGAGGCTTCGCCGTTCTTCTCATAGTAGGACACGTCGTAGAACTCGTTGGAGATCGTGCACTGCCCGGCGCCGTTGAGCTGACGGATGAACTGTTTCACGCCCAGGGTGTCGGACAGACGGATGAGCATCGAACTGATGGCGCGCGAGCCGCGGTTGATGTACATCCCCGAGAGGCGGTTCTGGATGTTGTATCCGCCGTCCTCGCGGGCCGTCACCTTCCACACATAGCCGCTGTTGTCGGCGTCAAACTGCTCCCAGCGCAACAGGGAGCTGCGCACATTGGTCTGCGCGAGCGCGGCCTTGCCGGCGGGCAGGGCGCTGTTGGCGCTGCGGATGTAATAGTAGCCGTCGGCGACAGGATTGGTCGGAGCGCTCTTGAGGGCGGTGAGGGCGCTGCTGAGCGCGGTGTAGAGGGAGGCATATTCCTCGTCGGTCTTGCTGCCGCCCAGCGCGGTGTAGGCCGCGTCGAAGGCGGCGGAGTAGCGCGCCACGACGGCGGAGTCGGCGATCATGCCGGGCTCTTTGCCCCATTTATAGTTGTCTGCGATCTTCTCCTTGAGGCACTGCTCCACCGTCTCCAGCAGGTTGTCCTTGGCGGAGAGCACTGCGCTGCCGTCGCGGTGCCAGATAAAGCGGTAGTTGAAGCGGCGGTTGGGCGCGGCGTCGCCTGCGGTGGCCAGTCCGATGGGCGTCAGGAAGTCGCGCGCGTTGTCCACCCATTTGAAGTCGAACGTAAGGTCGTTGGCAGTGAGCCCGAGGTCAGCGCGGCTGAGGGCGACGAGCAGGATGTTGCCGTCCACATTGATGCGGGGCTTGGTGGTCTCAGTCCAAGTGGAGTCGGCGGCGTTGAAGCTCATGAGCGAGGTGCTGGTGGTGCTGTAGACGGTCTTGTTGACCACGAAGTCGTAGCCGTTCCAGCCCGTGGAGTGGTCCTTGTCGGCGTCGATGAACAGCAGCATCCAGTTTTTGCCGGTCACAGAGGTCAGCCGGTCGGCCGTCTCTACGCGGAAGTAGATGCTGTCAGCGGTGAGCGCCACCTTGGTGCGGATGATATCGTTGCGGCCCAGCATGTCGCTGTAGGTAGCCCCGCCGTAGCCGCGGAAGTTGCGGTGAACGATGTCGCCCTTTGTGTCGCGGTATTCGGTCTTCACCGTGCTCCATGCGGCAGAGTCGCCGGTGGCCACGGCAGCGGGCGAGAGGCCGTAGTTGACCGGTATCGGCCGGGCGCCCTTATAGCGGCGGATGTTGTTGGCCATCTGCATATAATAATTGTCCGTATAGCGGCCTTTCACCGGGCCGATGGTGCGGTTGAATTCGGCGTTGTACTGGTCGATGAAGCGGAAGCCGTTGTCGCTGCGGCGCATGAAATAGTAGCCGTCGCCGTTGTATTTGCCGGCCGTGTACTCGTTCCAGTCGTTGAGATAGATGAACTGCGGATTGGCCGAAAGGGCCTCGTCCCAGCGGTCCTGGAAGTAGATGCCGTAGCTCTCCGGATCGTCCACCGTCTTGCCCACCGACTCGACATACTGCGGCACCGGCAGGTCGTACTCGTCCAGCTGCGGCTCGCCGTTCTTCAGTGTCCAGCTCTTGCCGACCATCGAGACGGGGTGCTGCGCCGGCGTCACGGATATCTCCTCCGGCTGGCCCTTCCACTTGGATGTGCGCTGCAGCGGAGTCATATTGCGGACGTTGCCGTCGCCCAGTTCCAGACCGAAGCTCCAGTTGCCTTCCTGTCCGAGGAATCTTTTGCCGTTCCACCAGTAATAGCCCCACCACATGTTGCGTAGGGTAAAGAAGTTCTTGATATAGTCGGGATAGTCGGTCAGATAGCGCGACGTGTAGAGCGGGTCGCCGTAGTGAGGATTCTTCTTGTTGGTCACGGCGTTGGCGTCGTAGAGGTAATTGGTGAGCTTATGCCCGCTGCCGTTGGCGTCGTAGGACGGCGTAGCATTGTAGAGCAACAACGGTTTGCCGTACCAGTAGAACCAGAGGTCCTTGTATTTCTCCTTGGCATAGAAGAGGGCGTAAATCTCCTGCACCACATAGATGGCATCGCCGTTGAAGCTCCAGAAGCATATCTTGGGCACCTTGTTGCCTTCGCTCTTCATGTCCTCGAGCACGGCGAACAGGGCGTTCCATTCGTCCCAGTAGCGCACGGCGTTGGTCACATCGAGGATAAGCACGTCGACGCCGGCGTCGGCCAGCATCGAGACATCGTGGCGTATGACATAAGGATCGGCCGAGAGGAAGTAGCCCATCTCAGGCTCGCCCCAGTGATACGAGCCGTAGTACTGCGGCTGCCAGGCGGCGTTGCTGGCCTCCTTGCGCGCGTTGGGGTCCTTCTCCAGCACCTTGCTCACATCGGCCCCGTAGGGATTGTGCATGTTGTAGAGGTTGGCCGTGTGCCATGTGACATAGAAGATGCCGACCGTGTGCTGCTTGCCGTACTTGTAGTCGCCCACTTCTGAGTTGGTGGACATGGTACGGCCCGCGCCGTCGGTCGCTACCCACGTGTCGGGGTAGATGTCCCATTCCGGCACCTCCGGCAGCTCCGTCTGGGCGTTGACGCCGGCTGCCAGCATGGCTGACATCAGGATCGAAAGGGTCTTTGTGTGTCTCATATTGTTTTCAGTTAGTTAGTTCTCTGCAAAAGTAATGATTTTCCCGTATTTAAGTCCCTTTGCGAAGTATTAAAAATCATCTCTCCCCCGGCGCGGGCGGCGAATGATGCAAAAAATGTTATTGCTCTGCGGCGGCCGCGGGCGATGCGCGGGCAAAATTTTCCGCGGCCCGGCGCCGGGGCGCACTGCCACCGCTCTGATAAAAGAGGGAAATGAAGGGCGCTTCCCCGCGAAGCCTCCGGCATTCAGGAAGAGAATGGCGGGCGTCCCGGAATGCCTTCTGCCCGCCCCGGAAACAGGCGAAATTTCACCTTGTGTAAGTGTATGAAAATCAGCGCCCGCGAAAGGCCAAAACTACATTTGAGACGTTTTCAACTATCTCAAATGTAATTTCACTCATGTCCTATGTGAGTATCCGCACATGCGGAAGCGTTTTTTGAAGTGAGGGGAATGTCTTTTCCAATAAGAGGAAAAAGCGTGCGTGTTTCGGATGGCGAAATTAAATCAACCGTACAGAGGATGACAACATATAGATGTGAGATTAGTGATCTGCATATGCGCGAGAAATAACTGGGAGGGCCGCTGCCCTCAGCGGCCCTCCGCCGCATAAGAGATAGAGCGGAGAATTGCGCGAAACGAATATCCGCCCCTTTCCAATTATGTGAATTCCGGCCTCTGCGAGCGGGGAAAATTCTACTGCGACATAAATTATTTTATCTCGCAGCAGAACGATCGTCCACTGCGAGAAGAATTTTTTTATCTCGTAGTAGAATTTCTTCTCCTCCCGCTGGGATTTTCACCCGCATGAGAATTTATTTTCATGCGCTTGAGAATTTTTTTTCATGCGCATGAGAAATTTTTTTCATCCGCATGAAAAATTATTTTCGTCCGCATGAGAATTTCCGCGTAAGCGGGAGGGCTTTTCCGACGAGCGGAATGACGCGAAATCAGACGGAGGGCGGGGGCTGTAAATGCCGTTTCTGTCGGGACTTCTCCTGTCCCGCCGCCCTCCTCCTGCAGGCGGCGAATTTTCCGAAGGAAAGAGATTTAAAACGCTCCCGGAGAGAAAAAAGGAAAAAAGGTTTTGCCGTGTTAATTAATATTCCCATATTTGCAATAATCATGAAAGCAAACGCGACACACGACGCAGCGACGGGGAAGACGGGGCAGAGCCTGCCGGTAAGGTTCTTCCTCCTCTACAGGGACGGCCTGAGGAACATGACCTGGGGACGGCAGCTGTGGGCGCTCGTGGCGATAAAGCTGTTCGTGATCTTCGTGATCCTGAGGCTGCTCTTCTTCACGCCCTACTACGGGGGCAAAAGCGATGTGCAGAAGTCGCAGGCCGTGGCCACGGAGCTGATAAGGCAGGGAAGCCCTGCGCATTAACGGAACACTAATCATTAATCCGATACCCTTATGAATAGCATTGATTTGGGCCTCATCGACTGGAGCAGGGCGCAGTTTGCTCTCACCGCCATGTTCCACTGGATATTCGTACCGCTTACCATCGGCCTGTCCATCATCATGGCCTCGATGGAGACGGCTTACTATGTCACGGGGCGCGACTACTGGCTCCGTACGGCCAAGTTCTGGATGAAGCTCTTCGGCGTCAACTTCGCCGTAGGCGTCGCCACGGGCCTGATACTCGAGTTCGAATTCGGCACAAACTGGAGCAACTACTCCCAGTTTGTCGGCGACATCTTCGGCGCGCCTCTGGCCATCGAGGGAATAGTGGCGTTCTTCATGGAGAGTACCTTCGTGGCCGTCATGTTCTTCGGCTGGCGGAAGGTGAGCCGCGGATTTCACCTCGCCTCCACGTGGCTCACGAGCCTGGGCGCGATGATCTCGGCGTGGTGGATACTGGTGGCCAACTCGTGGATGCAGCACCCCGTGGGGATGACCTTCAATCCCGAAACGGTGCGCAACGAGATGACCGACTTCGCCGCCGTGGCGCTCTCGCCGGTGGCCGTCACCAAGTTTTTCCACACCGTGATGAGCTGCTCTGTAGTGGGCGCCGCCTTCGTGGTCGGTGTGTCCTGCTGGTACCTGCTGCGCTCGCGGCATACCGACTTCGCCCTGCGCAGCCTTAAGGTGGGCGCCCTGGCGGGCATCATAGCGGCTCTGGCCACGGCTCTCACGGGCGACCGCTCGGGTGTGGAGGCCGCCACATACCAGCCCATGAAGCTCGCAGCGGCCGAAGGCCTCCGCGACGGCGGCAAAGGCGCGGCGCTGACCATCGTGGGCGACATCAAAGTGCCCCGGATGCTCTCCGTCCTCGCCACGCACGACCCCTACGGCTATGTGCCGGGCATCAACGACATCCTGAGCGGCGGCTACACGCAGGGCGACGGCACCAAGGCCCTCCCCGCCGCCGAGAAGATGGAGCGCGGACGCAGGGCCCTCAGCGAGTTCTCCCTCTACCGCCGCACGATGGGCACGCCCGAGGCTGAGGCGCACGCCAAAGCCCTTGAGAAGGACGTGAAATACTTCGGCTACGGATTCATAAAGGACGAGGCCGAACTGGTGCCCAATGTGCCGATGGTCTTCTGGTCATTCCGCGTGATGGTGGGCGTGGGCAGTTTTCTCGTGCTCTGGTTCATCGTCATGTTTATCCTCGCGCGCCGGGGCGAACCCATCTGGCGCTGGGCGCTCATCATCGGCCTGCTCACCATCCCCATGGCTTACGTCGCCGGCGAGGCAGGCTGGATAGTGGCCGAGGTAGGCCGTCAGCCCTGGGCCGTACAGGATCTTCTGCCGCTCAAAGCCTCTGTCTCCGCATTGCCCACTGAGGATGTGCGGATCACATTCATCGTCTTCGCCATCATCTTCACCGTCCTGCTCGCCGCGGGCGTGACCATTATGTGCCGCGCCATAGGCAAGGGACCGGAGGAGCCGCAGGAGAGGACAACAGACACAATGACAAATGTAAAAGCCTGAGCCATGATTACGTATCAATTTCTTCAGCAATATTGGTGGTGTGTCGTCTCGCTGCTCGGGGCGCTGCTCGTATTCCTCATGTTCGTACAGGGCGCCAACTCGATGCTCGCCGAATACCGCCACGACGAGACCGCCACACAGCTCCTGCTCAACTCTACCGGGCGCAAATGGGAGATCACCTTCACGACGCTCGTCACCTTCGGCGGGGCATTCTTCGCGAGCTTCCCGCTGTTCTACTCCACAAGCTTCGGCGGGGCCTACTGGCTGTGGATGCTGCTGCTTGTGACCTTTGTGCTGCAGGCCGTGAGCTATGAGTTTCGCTCGCGCAGCGGCAATCTTCTCGGCCGCAGGGTCTACACGCTGTTTCTCGTGGTCAACGGCATCCTCGCTCCCTTCCTGGTGGGCGTGGTGGTCTCCACGTTCTTCTACGGAGCCGAGTTTGTTGTGGACCGCAGCAGCATCGCCGACACTCTGATGCCCGTCATCAGCCGCTGGAGCACTCCCGCCCACGGCCTCGAGGCTATCATCACGCCGGCGGGCCTGTTGCTGGGCATGACGCTCGTCTTCCTCACGCGCTCGCTGGGCTGTCTCTATGTCATCAACAATGTCTCGGCCCCGCAGCTCACCAACCGCCTGCGCCACTCCCTCATGATCAACGCCGTGCCCTTCGTGCTGCTGTTCGTGACCTTCACCGCTCTGCTGCTCACCAGGGACGGCTACGCTGTCGACCGCGCGGGCCGTGTCTTCATGCAGCCTTACAAGTATACCCTCAACCTCATCGACATGCCGTGGGTAGCGGGGCTGTTCCTCGTGGGCGTAGTGCTGGTGCTCTACGGGATATGGCGCAGCATCAGGAGCACCACCTATTACAAGGGCATCTGGCCGGCCGGCATCGGCACCATCCTGACCGTCTTCTCCCTCCTGCTGCTCGCAGGGCTCAACAACACGGCCTACTATCCCTCGCTCACCGACCCCGCCTGCTCCCTGACCATCTATAACAGCAGCGCCAGCCCGTTCACGCTGGAGGTCATGAGCGTCGTCTCGCTCCTTGTGCCCGTTGTGGTGGGCTACATCGCCTACTGCTGGTACAGCATCGACAAGCGCCGCATCACCACTCAGGAGCTCTCCAAGGAAGAACACAAATACTAAATCACTATATCAGATATGTACAAAAAAATCATTCTCCTCTTCTCTCTCGCCGCGCTCGTGATGGCAGGCAGGGCAGCCGTCCGGCTCCCGCACGTCATAGGCGACGGCATGATCATCCAGCAAAACTCGGACGTCCACTTCTGGGGCTGGGCAAAGCCCGGCAAGGTCATCAAGGTCAAGGCCTCGTGGACCAGAGACAAGTTCTCAACCACTGCCGACCAGAGCGGCCGCTGGAGCATCAAGGTGCATTCCCCCAAAGCCGGGTTCACGCCCCTGAGCATCACTTTCAACGACGGTGACCGCGTGACGGTCAATAACATCCTCTCCGGCGAGGTGTGGCTCTGCGGCGGTCAGAGCAACATGGAGATGCCTATGGAGGGATGGGACAACTGCCCCACCAAGGGATACAACGATGAGATGCTCGCAGCCGGTCGTCACGGCGGCATACATGTCTGCACCATCCCCCGCGTGTGGTCGGACACGATACATACCGATGCCGACTGCAGCTGGAAGGCCGTCAGCGCCGCTACTCTCGGCGAAGCCTCGGCCACGGCCTACTACTTCGCCCGCACGCTCTACGAGACGCTCAATATCCCCGTCGGCATCATCGTCGCCTGCAGGGGCGGCTCCTCGATAGAGGCGTGGCTCACTCCCGAGAACGTCAAGGCCAACACCGACCTGCCCCTCGAGATAGGGGCCGTAAAGAAACGGTTCGGCAATTGGGACAGCGGCTACCCTGCATGCTGGTACCGCGGCACCCTCTATCCTACCATCGGCTATACCGTCAAGGGCTTCATCTATTATCAGGGTTGCTCTAACGTCGGTTCGCCGGTAGGCTACTATTCCAAGCTGATGAAGGTGCTCGTAGACCAGTGGCGCAAGGACTTCGGCTCTGACAGACTGCCGTTCTATTTCGTGCAGATATCTCCCTACATATATAGTAATGCCGATGACATCGCGGCCGCTCTCCTGCGCGACGAGCAGTACAAGGCCTCCAAAATGATAAGCAACAGCGGCATGGTATGCACCGAGGATTTGGTATACCCGTGGGAGATACGCAATATCCACCCCGCGCAAAAGGACAAAGTCGGTTCGCGTCTGGCCATGATGGCTCTGAAGCACGATTACGGATACTCTGCGCTGCTTACCGAAAATGCCGAATACGAGAGCATGAGCATCTCGCACGACACCGTTACCATCCATCTGAGGAATATGTACCGCGGATTCTATCCCACCGGACGAATGACCGGATTTGAGGTGGCCGGCGATGACAAGGCGTTCCACGATGCCGAGGCCTGGACCGTCGGCAAGAACGTGGTGCAGATGCGCTGCGCCGCCGTCAAGAACCCCGTCGCCGTGAGATACTGCTTCCGCAATTTCAAGCTCGGCGATGTGCACAACTCGGCCGGTCTGCCGCTCGTGCCCTTCCGCACGGACAACTGGTAACGACCCTCGCTGCGCCCGCCCTCTGCCCGCAGCGCCTTCCCGCTCCTGCTGAGGCCTCCATAAGCGCGGCGCACGACAATAACGGATACAAGTCGCTCGTCTCTCCTGCGGCTTGTATCCGTCGTTTTTTGCCCCGTTTTGCCCCCTCTGCAAATGGCTGAAAATCAGTGCTCCGCAAAGGCCAAAACTATGTTTGAGACGTTTTGAACTATCTCAAATGTAGTTTCCCTCAGGTCCTATGTGAGTAATTCCGCATGCGGGAGCGTTTTTTGAAGTGTCGGGAATGATGTGTCTGATGAAGCGAATGCCTTTTCGACAAGTGGAAAAAGGGTGTGTATTTTGAATGCCGAAGATACATCAGCGAAGCTGGATTGCGAGGACTTGCATAAGCGGAAAACTAGTTATGTTTTGCGCGGGAAATAGCTGGGAGGGCGTTACGGTGCGGTCAGGATAGGCGCGAAAAAAACTCATGTGCGCGAGAAACAGCTGGGAGGGCCGCTGCCCTCAGCGGCCGCCTGCCGCTTTATAGGCGATTTGGCTAAAAAGGCAATAAGATCGTCGTGCCTCTTTGGTGCCAATGGATTTTCTCTTCGTTATACTTTCGCTGCTGCGCGGCCCGCCAGCCGCCGCCTAAAATATAGAATGGTATAATGCACATGCACATCTCTGGCTGTCCTGAGGCACTTGCATCGCAAATAACTTCGCGCTTTACCCTTATGCGGAATGCGGCCGCTGCCCTCAGCGGCCCTCCCAGTTAGCGCCGCCCACATCAATCTTCTTCGCTCATATCAGCCCGTCCCGCAATATGGCAAATGGCATAAATCGCACATTTCTGCGACCCGGGAAGGGCGATTTTGGGGCCTTTATAAGTGATTGAAAAACAGTGCTCCGCAAAGGCCAAAACTATGTTTGAGACGTTTTGAACTATCTCAAATGTAGTTTCCCTCAGGTCCTATGTGAGTAATTCCGCATGCGGGAGCGTTTTTGCGATGAGCGGATACGACGACTGACTGCGCGAAATTTGCTTTTATTACGGCCGCAGGCCGGGACATTCCCGGAGCATTCCCGAAAGAGGGATAGAGCGCGCTTTGCGGCGGCCCGCCGTTAAGCTGGAGGAGGGGACGGATGTGATTAGGATTTTGTAAATTTGCACGAGATACTAATTCGTCATGGATCAGAGAGCATCAGAAGCCGTCGCGCTCCTCAGGGAGCTGGTGGCCATCCCGAGCGTCAGCCGCTCCGAGGACAAGGCCGCCGACAAGATGGAAGCCTTCCTCAGGGACAAGGGCTGCGCGCCCAAACGCCTATATAATAATGTATACTGCATCGCCCCGGGCTACAGCGAGGAGCGGCCCACGCTGCTGCTCGACGCGCACATCGACACGGTGAAGCCCGTGGCGGCGTGGACGCGCGACCCGTTCACCCCGACGCTCGAGGGCGACCGCCTCTACGGCCTGGGCACCAACGACGACGGCGGTTCGCTTGTCTCGCTCATGGAGGCGTTCCTGGCGCTGCGCGGTGAGAGGCTCCGGTTCAATCTCATCTTCTCGGCCTCGGCCGAGGAGGAGGTGAGCGGCGCTCACGGCGTGGAGGCCGCGCTGGGCGAGATGCCGCACATCGACGCAGCTATCGTGGGCGAACCGACCGCGCTTCGCGCCGCCGTGGCCGAGAAGGGACTTATGGTCATCGACTTCACCGCTCACGGCCGCGCCGGTCACGCCGCGCGGGGCGAGGGCATCAACGCCATCTACAAGGCCGTCGACGATATAGAGCGCATCCGCGCGCTGCGCTTCGGGCGCACCTCACCGCTGCTGGGCGACCCGAAGGTGACCGTCACCATCATCGGCGCAGGCACACAGCACAACGTCATCCCCGACCGCTGCACCTTCACGGCCGATGTCCGCTCCAACGAGCACTATGGCAACCGCGAGCTCTACGACCTCATCACCTCCCTCTGCGAGAGCGAGGCGCACGCCCGCTCCTTCCGCCTCAACTCCTCGGGCCTGAGCCACGACCATCCGCTCTACCGCCGCGCCGTAGAGACGGGCCGCAGCACCTTCGGCTCTCCCACGCTCAGCAATCAGGCGCTCATGTCCTTCCCCTCGCTCAAGATCGGCCCTGGCGACTCGGCCCGCTCCCACTCTGCCGACGAGTACATCGCCCTCGGCGAGATAGAGGAGGCCATTCCCTTTTACATCGATTTCATACGGGGACTCGCGCTCTCGTGAGCCGCCCCCGGCGGGCCGCTCCGCCGTATCATCATAAATGGGGATATTTTAATGCCCGCAAAACAGCTTTTTCCACTTTTTTACTTTTCTGAAATAGTGGAAATATATAACTTTGCAGACACTTAGACCGACCCCGTGTCTTGTAAGTGCTTCATGGACATCTCAAACGCGAACTATCAACATAATAATTAAATCCTACTAATCTATGTGGTTATATGATTCATCCGTCGGAAAGAAGGTCGTAATGTCCGTTACGGGCATCGCGCTCATTCTGTTCCTTACCTTCCACGCTTGTATGAATATCGTGGCTGTCTTCTCGGCCGATGCGTACAACAGCGTGTGTGAATTCCTTGGCAGCAACTGGTACGCCGTAGCCGGCACGCTGGTGCTGGCGTTTCTCGTCGTGCTCCACTTCGTCTACGCGTTCATCCTTACGCTGGAGAACCGCAAGGCGCGCGGCAACAACCGTTACGCCGTCACTTCGCGCCCTGACAAGGTGGAGTGGGCCTCGCAGAACATGTTCGTGCTCGGCCTCATCGTGATCCTGGGCCTCTGCCTGCACCTCTACAACTTCTGGGCTAACATGATGCTCGCCGAGCTCACCGGCAACGGCGGCGCCTGCGGCATCGATCCCACGGACGGCGCAGCCTTCATCGCTCAGACCTTCGGCAATCCCGTCTACGCCATCATCTACATCGTATGGCTCGTGGCCCTCTGGTTCCACCTCTCTCACGGATTCTGGAGCGCATTCCAGACACTGGGCCTCAACGGCAAGACATGGTTCAACCGCTGGAAGACCATCGGCTGCATCTATGTCACCGTGGTCATCGCCCTCTTTATCATCGTCGTGCTCAGGTTCGCTCTCTGTGGCGGCGCCTGCTGACCCTTTCTTTCCGAAAACATATAGACAACAACTAAGATTACAAATATGGCAACTATAGATTCAAAGATTCCCGAGGGCCCTATCTCGCAGAAATGGACAAATTACAAGGCCCACCAGCGTCTGGTAAACCCCGCCAACAAGCGCAAGCTTGACATCATCGTTGTAGGCACGGGTCTGGCCGGCGCATCAGCCGCCGCATCGCTCGGCGAGATGGGCTTCCACGTGCTTTCGTTCTGCATCCAGGACTCCCCGCGCCGCGCTCACTCCATCGCAGCCCAGGGCGGTATAAATGCAGCCAAGAACTATCAGAACGACGGCGACTCTGTCTATCGCCTCTTCTATGACACGGTCAAGGGCGGCGACTATCGCGCCCGTGAGGCCAATGTATACCGCCTCGCCGAGGTCAGCGCCAACATCATCGACCAGTGCGTGGCTCAGGGCGTGCCTTTCGCCCGTGAGTACGGCGGTCTGCTGGCCAATCGCTCCTTCGGCGGCGTGCAGGTAAGCCGTACATTCTATGCCAAGGGCCAGACGGGCCAGCAGCTCTTGCTCGGCGCCTACTCCGCTCTTATGCGCCAGGTGCACGAGGGCACTGTGGAGCTCTACACACGCTATGAGATGCAGGACATCGTGATGATCGACGGCCGCGCCCGCGGTATCATCGCCCGCAACCTCGTCACCGGTAAGCTCGAGCGCTTCGCCGCTCACGCTGTGGTGCTCGCCACCGGCGGCTACGGCAACACATACTTCCTCTCCACCAACGCCATGGCTTGCAACTGCTCCGCAGCAATGGCCGCATACCGTCACGGCGCTTATTTCGCCAATCCCTGCTATGTGCAGATCCATCCTACCTGCATCCCCGTTCACGGCGACAAGCAGAGCAAGCTCACACTGATGTCCGAGTCCCTGCGTAACGACGGCCGTATCTGGGTGCCCAAGAAGCTCGAGGATGCCAAGAAGCTCCAGAGGGGCGAGATCAAAGGCCGCGACATTCCCGAGGAGGACCGCGACTATTATCTCGAGCGCCGCTATCCCGCCTTCGGCAACCTTGTGCCGCGTGACGTGGCTTCGCGTGCTGCCAAGGAGCGCTGCGACAAAGGCTTCGGCGTCAACAATACCGGCCTGGCCGTGTTCCTCGATTTCAGCGAGGCTATCCAGCGTCTCGGCAAGGACAGAGTTGCTCAGCGCTACGGCAACCTCTTTGACATGTACGAGGAGATCACCGACGAGAACCCTTACGAGAACCCGATGATGATCTATCCAGCCATCCACTACACCATGGGCGGCCTCTGGGTAGACTACGAGCTGCAGACCAACATCCCCGGCCTGTTCGCCATCGGCGAGTGCAACTTCTCCGACCACGGCGCCAACCGCCTCGGCGCTTCCGCCCTCATGCAGGGTCTCGCCGACGGCTACTTCGTGCTGCCCTATACCATCCAGAACTATCTCTCCGACCAGATCACCGTGCCGCGCTTCAAGACGGACCGCCCCGAATTCGACGAGGCCGAGAAGAAAGTCAACGCCAAGCTCGACCACTTCATGAACATCAAGGGCGACGAGAGCGTAGACACCATCCACAAGAAGCTCGGCCGCATCATGTGGGAGTATGTCGGCATGGCCCGCAACGCCGAAGGCCTCAAGACCGGCATCAAGAAGATCGACGAGATTCGCGACGAGTTTGAGCACCATCTCCGTGTGCCCGGCACCAAGGAGAGCCTCAATGTCGAGCTCGACAAGGCCAACCGCCTTAACGACTTTATCACTATGGGCAAACTTATCGCCTACGACGCCCTCTCGCGCAACGAGAGCTGCGGCGGTCACTTCCGCGAGGAGTATCAGACCGAGGACGGCGAGGCTAAGCGTGATGACAAGAACTATTTCTATGTGGCCTGCTGGCAGTATCAGGGCAACGACGATACCGCGCCCGAGCTCTCCAAGGAGCCGCTGAAATATGAGGCCATCGAGGTTAAGACCCGTAACTACAAGAGCTAAAATCCCCGATTCGTTCTTCCACTTAACAATTAAAATCAGACAACAATGGCTAATACAATAAGTTTCAAACTAAGATATTGGAAGCAGAATGGTCCCAAGGACCCGGGACACTTCGACGAGCGCGACATGAAGGACATCCCCACCGACACCTCGTTCCTTGAGATGCTCGACATTCTCAACGAGCAGCTGGTGGAGGAAGGCAGCGAACCGTTTGTCTTCGACCACGACTGCCGCGAGGGTATCTGCGGCATGTGCTCGCTCTACATCAACGGCACGCCCCACGGCAAGACCGAGCAGGGCGCCACTACCTGCCAGCTCTACATGCGCCGCTTCCACGACGGCGAGGTCATCACCGTAGAGCCCTGGCGCTCCGCCGCATTCCCCGTCATCAAGGACTGCATGGTGGACCGCTCCGCATTTGACAAGATTCAGGCCGCCGGCGGATGTATCAGCGTGCGCACGGGTGCTCCTCAGGACGCCAACGCCATCCTCATCTCCAAGGAGGCTGCCGACGAGGCTATGGACTGCGCTACCTGCATCGGTTGCGGCGCCTGCGTGGCCGCCTGCAAGAATGGCAGCGCCATGCTCTTCATCTCCTCCAAGGTCAGCCAGTTCGCCCTCCTTCCCCAGGGCCGCGTAGAGGCTAAGCAGAGAGTCAAGAACATGATCGCCAAGATGGACGAACTCGGCTTCGGCAACTGCACCAACACGCGTGCCTGCGAGGCCGTATGCCCCAAGAATGAGACTGTGGCCAACATCGCCCGCCTCAACCGCGAGTTCATCAAGGCCAAGCTTTCCGACTAAACCAATCCTCCCTTTCGGGGGAACAGCATGATATAAGCCCCGCGGCGCATTCAAGGCGCCGCGGGGCTTTGCTATGTAATGCATGAACGACATAAAATAGCCCCAATCTTTACCCCCGTAAGGATACCAGATTTTACTTCTTTTTGCCGGAAGTGCGAATGGTCTCGAATGGAAAAGAGAAGAAGAAAATGGTATGGTCAGAACACCCCATGCCATACCGACGATAGCTAAACAGCGGGGCCGATAGGGTGTGTCGGTAGTTCCTTAGGCTCGTTATCGTCACCCGCAAAGATACAAAATCTATTCATAATATATATGAAGTCCTATATCATTTATATGAAGTCCTGTATCAAACGGCTCCAGTAAACACGATTTTTATTTATAGATGTCCTCACTCTCCTGTCGCACCAATATATTTTCGCCATACGAAACGCGTATGCTTTTTCCCAATTTTGGAAAAGGCATTCGCGTCATCAGACACATTTTTCCCCACACTTCAAAAAACGCTTCCGCATGCGGTGTTACTCACATAGGACCTGAGTGAAATTACATTTGAGGTAGTATAAAACGTCTCAAATGTAATTTTGGCCTTTGAGGGACACTGAAAAACAGACATTTACAGGAGGGCTATTTCTGCCCGTTCCGAGGCGGAAACGACGTGTCCCCGATTGGCGCTGATCGGTCTGCGGGCGCTACCTGGAGTGCTTGCGGATGCGCTTCTTGAGGGAGAGGATGGCGCTGCGCTTGCTCTCGGCGGCTTTGAGGCCGCGGTCTATCATCTCGCTTATGGCCTTAGGCTTGAAGTCGGCCGCGGAGAAGCCTTTGAGGTCGGGGTTGATATAGACGTCGGCCTCGGAGACGTTCTGCTTGTAGATCTTGATGTCAGGGCGCGAGATGAGGTAGTCGAGCACGCCGCCGATGCCGGTTTTCTCCTTGAGCGAGTACTTGCGCTCCTTGCGCTTGTTCTGCGTCAGGTCGATGGCTATCACGACGTCGGCTCCCATGGCCTTGACCACGTCGACGGGCAGGTTGTTCTTCATGCCGCCGTCCACCAGCACCTTGCCGTCGATCCTGACTGGCTTGAAGGCGCCCGGTATCGACATGGAGGCGCGCATGGCGCGGGTGAGACTGCAGTTCCTGAGCACCACCACGCTGTCGCCCTTGATGTCCACGGCCACGGCGCGGTAGGGGATGGACAGGCTGTCGAAGTCGATGCTGTCGGGGACATTGACAAACTGCCGGAAGAGGCCCTCGATCTCCTTGCCCTTGAGGATGTCATCGCCGAAAAGCTTCATCCATTTCTCGTTGCGAAAGAGCGAGTCGAGGTCCGCCGAGCGGTAGCCGCAGGCGTAGAGCCCGCCGATGATCGACCCGATGCTTGTGCCGGCGATGTAATCGATGGGGATGCCGGTCTCCTCTATCACGCGCAGCGCGCCCACTTCGGCCGCGCCTTTCGCGCCTCCGCCGCCCAGTACGAGCCCCACTTTGAGCCGCGCCTGCGAGGGCACGACTACGGCGATAAGCAGCAACAGAAATACAATGCGAATTTTCCTCATTTTCACTTAGACTAATGTAACGGCGGCGCACAAGGGGCGCCGTCTCAGGTGTAAAAGTATCAAATTTCTCCGGTTCCGCGGCCGGAAAAGGCGATGAAAATTCCGTTCCCGGCATCTAATGACCACAATCTCCGCAATAGTGCACACAGCGGGCGCTTCCGCGAGGCATTCCACGACTCGCGGAGGATTTTAAATCCCGAAGGATTTTCCCCGTAAGGGGAATGAATTTTCCTGAAAAGAACAAGAGGGATGCGAAGCGCCGGCGGTGTACGCGTCAGAGCTATGCGGCGATGGCGCGGCAGAGGCGGTGGAGCAGGGTGGCGAGGAGGAGGATGCAGGCGAGCGCAATGAGGAAGGCCGGCACGAAGCCGAGGGCTGAGAAGAGCCCGAGCGCAACGAGCGATTGCAGCAGGGGGAAGTGGATGAGGAACACCTCGTAGGTCAGATTGGGGACGCGGACGGAGATGTCGGCGAGGCGGCGCGAACTGTAGGCGGCGACGGTGAGCGTGAGCGCCACACCGACCGGTTCCACGGGCCTGAGGTTGGTCAGGACGGCGGCGACGGCCCAGATCACGACGCCGGCGATGAGGAGGGGCAGAGGATGCTCCAGGATGCGGCGGCGGAGGAGTGCGGCGCCCATCCCCGCCGCGAAATACATCAGTTCACCGGGCAGCTGGCGGCGCAGCATGGCGTAGCGCTCGAGGCCCGTGGAGAGGGCGAGGTGGGTCATCGAGAGGTAGTAGGCCACGGAGAGCAGGTAGAGCGCGGCGACGACGGCGGCGGGGCGCCAACGGCGCGCGGCGAGGGCTATGAGCGGCAGGACGATGTAGAAGGCCACCTCCACCTTCATGGTCCAGAGCGATGAGTTGACGGCGTGGATGAGATTGCCCCCGAAAAGGCCCGGCAGAGTGGGCGAGAGGAAGTTGAGGAAGGTGATGTTGGAGGCGAGATAGCGCCACGTGGCGCCGGAGCGGAAGTAGTCGGCGGCGGGGAGCGTGGAGAGCGGCGCGAGGAGGATCACACTCAGGACGATGACGATGGCGTAGGGCGGGAAGATGCGGAGCAGGCGCCGCCGGTAGAAGGAGCGCGCTCCGGGATGCCGCATGAAGCCCTCAAAGGTGAGCATGCCACTCAGGGTGAAGAACACGCTGACGATGGCATGCCCCTTGACGGGAGAGAAGATCGGGCGCCCCGTGATCAGGCACGCATGAAAGCATACGAGCGACAGGGCGAAAAACCACCGTATGAGCGTCACGGCGTTGTGATGAGGCAGAGCCGCGGAGGCGGATGCCTCAGAGCGCGCGCCGGGATGCGGAGCGGCGCTGAGGGCGCTATCTGGCATCCCAGATGAAGCGGTAGTTGAAGCGGCGGTTGGGCGCTGCGTCGCCGCCGAGAGCCAGTCCGATGGGCGATTTCAGGTCGCGGGGATTGTCGGCCCATTTGAAGTCGAAGGTGATGTGCTTGCCGGTGAGCTTAAGCAGCTTGCGCGGCAGCTCGATATAGTAGTCGCTGCCCTCGACACGGGTGCTTACGTCGGCCACGGGCTTCCAGACGGCCGAACTGTCGGGGAGAATGGAGCTGCAGGCCTTGAGCTGACCGCCCTCGACGAGGAAGTCGTAGCCGTTCCAGCCTGTGGAGTGGTCGTTGTCGGCGTCGATGAACAGCAGCATCCATCCCGTCTTCTGCTGCGGCGTGAGCGGGGCGGCCGTTGTGACGCGGAATAGCAGCGATTTGCGGGTCACGCCCACGCGGCTCACCAGGATGTCGTTGCGGCCCAGAGAGTCGGTGTAATGCAGTCCGCTGTAGCCGTCGTAGTCACGGTGAACGATGTCGCCACGTGTGTCGCGGTATTCAGTCATTCCCTCCCAGGCGGTGAAGTAACCGTGATTGACGGGAATGGGACGCACGCCCTTGTAGCGACGTATGTTCTCCACCGTCTGCATATAGTAGTTGTCGGTATATCCGTCCTTCATCGGCCCTATGGTGCGGTTGAACTCCTCGTTGTACTGGTCTACGAAGAAGTAGTTGGAGCCCTTGCGACCCATAAAGGTTACTGTAGGATTTTGGGCATACTTGCCGGCGGTCCATTCGTTCCAGTCGTTGAGATATATAAATGACGGGTCGACGCTGAGAGCCTCGTCCCAGCGGTCTTGGTAGTATATGCCGTAGGCGGTGGGCCTGGAGAGCGTCTTGCCAAGCGAGGGCACGAACGTGGGCACGGGCAGGTCGTATTCGTTGAGCTTCGGTTCGCCCGTCCCGATGCGCCACGATTTGCCTATCATGGAGACGGGGTGCTGCGCGGGGGTCACGGCGATCTCTTCCAGCTCACCTTTCCACGTCGAGGTACGCTCCCGCGGCGAGAGTTTCTGTACATTGGGGTCGCCGAGGTCCAGACCGAAGCTCCAGTTACCCTCTTTGCCGATAAAGCGCGAGCCGCCCCAGTTATAATAGCCCCACCACATGTTGCGTAGTGAGAAGAAGTCGAGAATGTATTTCGGATAATAGCTGATCTGTTTGCGAGTGTAGAGCGTGTCGCCGTAGTGAGGATTGCTCTTGTTGCTCACGGCGTCGGCGTCATAGAGATAATTGTCCGTCAGAGGGTGACGCTCGGGCGTAGAGTCCCACTTCGGAGTGGCGTTGTAGAGCAGCAGCGGTTTGCCGTCCCTGTAATACCAAAGGTCCTTGTAGCGGCCGGTGCGGTAGAGGCGGTCGTAGATTTCCTGGGTGCAGTAGATGGGTATGCCGTTGAATACCCAGAAGCAGAACTTGGGCACCTTCTGCCCCTGGCTCTTCATGTCTTCGAGCACCTTGAAGAGCGCTTCCCATTCCTCCCAGTAGCGCACGCTGTTGGTGACGTCGAGGATGAGCACGTCCACTCCGGCGTCGGAGAGCGCCGATACGTCATGGCGTATCACGTAGGGGTCGGCCGAGAGGAAGTATCCCATCTCCGGCTCTCCCCAGTGGTACGAGCCGGCAGCCGACCACGGAGACCAGTGGGGGTTAGTGCCGTCCAGGCGGGCCGACGGGTCGCCCTCGAGTATCTTCGTGACATCGGCGTGGTAGGGCGGATTACCCTGATGGCAGTTTGCCGTATGCCACGTGACGTAGAAGATGCCCACATCGCGCTTCTTGTCGCTCTTGGTGAGGCCCACCTCGGAGCTTGTAGGCAGTGTGCGGCCTGCGCCGTCCGTTGCGACCCATGTGTCGGGGTAGATGTCCCAGCCCAGGGCCTGCTGGTCCTGAGCCGCCGCCGTATCGGGGGCGAGCGTGAGGGTAAGTGTTGCTGCCGGGGCGCAAAGCACGGCCGAGAGCATTGTGGAGAGGAGATGATTCATTTTACGTCGTTGTTGATATGACAAATATAATATGTGTATGCTTTATTTCTTAGCCTCGTTGATGCCGGGTGAGTAGGACGCCTGGCCTGTGAAATAGCCCTTGCGCTTCCATAGCTGCTCCATGGGGGCTATGCGGCGCACAAAGTCGGCATAGTTCTTATTGTCGCGCTTGGTCCAGCCGCACTCGGCCAGAGCTCCGAGGCGCGGGAATACCTGATGGTAGAGGTCCTTGACTTTAGGTATCAGTTCGCCCCACATCTGGCTGCCGGAACCGAGGATGCTGCGGCCCTCTTCTTCGGTCAGCGTCTCCGGACACGGGTCAAAGGCGTAGGTCTTCTGCAGGGTCCAGTCCCAGCAGAGGTAGGTGTAGAGGCAGTCCGAGTTCACCACCTTGTAGCCCTCGTGGATGGCCTTGCGTATCAGGGTGTCGGCGCCGGCCCAGAACTGGACGATGGCGCTCGTGTCGAGCTTTACGGCCTGGTTCGCCGCACGGCCGGCCTCGTTGTGCACATTGTCGCCCGTTATCTCGTTCCATCCGATGATCTTGACGCCTTTGCGGGCGAGAAACTTCTGAATGTTGTTGATGGCATAGAGCTGCAGGTCGGTGTAGGTCTTCAGCCCGTGAGCCTTCATATATTCGCCTATCTTCGGGTCGTTCTTCCAGGCGGAGTAGTTGGCCTCGTCGCCGCCGATGTGGATGATCTTTGAGGGGAATACCTTGGCCACCTGCGTCAGGACGGTGCGGATGAATTTGTCATAGGCCGGCGTCGTGACGTCGTAGATGGACGTGTCCTTGGCAGAGGGTGTGTTGGGCAGCAGTTCGGGATAAGCGCGTGTCGCTGCGTAGCAGTGGCCCGGCACCTCTATTTCCGGTATCACCTGTATGCCGCGCTCGGCGCAGTAGTTCACCACATCCTTGAGTTCCTTCTGCGTGTAGTAGCAGGGGCCCTGATGATGTTTGGCCCACTCTTCGGGACCCTTGAACATGCAGTCGTAGTCGGACTGCGCGCCTATCCCGGTGAGCTTGGGATAGCCCTTGATCTCCATGCGCCATCCCGGATCGTCGGTCAGGTGCCAGTGGAAGGTGTTGAGCTTCAGGCGCACCATCTCGTCGATAAGCGTCTTGACCACGTCGGTGGTAAAGAAGTGGCGGCTCACATCGAGCATGAAGCTGCGCCAGTGATACTGCGGCCAGTCGGTGATGGTCACCACGGGCGCGGTGAGTTTGCCGCCGTCGCTTTTGAGCAGCTGGAGGATGCTCTCGATGGAGTAGAGCGCTCCGTTGCGGTCGTCGGCCACGGCAGTGACGGCCGGGCCGCCCTCTGCGCTGGTCCTGATGACATAGCCCTCAGGCTGCCCGGAGCCCTTGCCGAGGGTGATGGCGATGTCGGCCTCAGCGGGCTTGCCGGCGAGGCTCACCGTGATGCCTACGTCGCTGAAGCGGCCCTGCAGATAGCCCTTGGGCAGGCGGGCCTTCTTGTCCACATAGACGCGCGGCGAGGCGGGGATGCTGACAGATCCCCTCTGCAGCCTCACGCTCTGCGGCTGCGGCACGATGCTTACCTGTGCCCGGGCGGGGACGTATGTCATGATGGTCAGCAGCATGGCTGACACAATGAAAATCAGTTTCGCGGGATTTTTCATGAAAATAGATTTTAATATATTGTGGCAAATTTAGAGATTTTGTGCCAATTGTGCAAGATTTCTCCCGCTTCATCATTCTTTTGTATTGAGAAATGCCACATTTCCGCCGCTTTTTCACGCTCATTCGCCTCGTGCGGCGATGCGGAACTATCGCCGCGCGGCGGAGGCGGATGTTATCCATCGCATGGTGCGTGATAGGGGGCCCGGAAACGGCAGAAAATGCCCCTTCCTAAATGCTTGAAAATAAGGGCTCCCAACAGGCCAAAACTATGTTTGAGACGTTTTCAACTACCTCAAATGTATTTTTCCTCAGGTCCTATGTGAGTAACTCCGCATGCGGGAGCGTTTTTGCGAGAGTGGGGAACGCCTTTTTCGACAAGTGGAAAAAGGGCTCGTATTTCGTTTGGCGAAGATATATCAGCGGGGCTGGATTGCGAGGACTTGCATAAGCGGGAAACTTGTTCTGTTTTGCGCGAGAAATAACTGGGAGGGCCGCTGCCCTCAGCGGCCAGGAGCGAGGTGGAAATTCTAATGAGCGGCTAAGCGGCGGGAAATTCTTATCGCGCATTTCACCGCGCACTCTCTTATGCGGAATGCGGGCCGCGCTGCAGCGGCCCTCCCAGTTAACGCCGCTCACATCGATTCTTCTCGTCCGCATTCATAGCGCCCAAATAGGCAGTTTTCGCCCCTTTGTAAATGCTTGAAAATAAGGGCTCCCAACAGGCCAAAACTATGTTTGAGACGTTTTCAACTACCTCAAATGTATTTTCACTCAGGTGCCTTGTGAGTAACTCCGCATGCGGGAGCGTTTTCCGCGTGTGCGGAAATGTGGGTGAAAAGCGATGGGAAATTGTTCATTCCCGGGGATGCGCGGCGCAACTTTTGCAGGGTGATGAAGGCCCCGCGACGAGGGCGGAAAAATACGACCGCCATAATCCCTTCACCGGGGGTTATGGCGGTCGTTAAAGCTGGCGGGCTGGTGCGGCGTTACTTCGGCGCGGCCGTTACGCCCATCGTGTAGGAGGGCTGACCGCAGAAGTAACCCTTGGCCTTCCAGATCTGCTCGATGGGAGCCATGCGGCGCACAAAGTCTGCATAGTTCTTGTTCTCGACATTGGTCCAGCCGTCCTCGGCGTAAGCGCCGATGCGCGGGAATGTCTGGAAGTTGATGCGCTCCTCGGTCGGCGTCCACTCGCCCCACATCTGGCAGCCGGTGCCGAGGATCTTGGCGTTCTGCTCGGGCGTCAGGTCCTCAAAGTAGGGGTTGAAATTGTACGCGCGCTCCAGGGGCAGCACACCGTAGTTGTAGTCGAGGTATGTGTCGTGGCAGTTCGAGTTGACCAGATAGTAGCCCTTGCGAATGGCCTTCTTGGCGAGCTCGGGCGAACCGTCCCAGAACTGGACGATGGCGCTCGGGTCGAGCGACACGGCCGAGCTCTCGCCGCGGCCGGCCTCGTTGTGCACATTGTCACCCGTTATCTCGTTCCATCCTATGAGCTTCACGCCCTTTTTCTCGAGAAACTTCTGGATGCTGTTGATGGCGTAGAGCTGCATGTCGGGATAGGTCTTCAGGCCGTGGGCCTGCATAAATTTGTTGATGTCCTCGTTCTTGCTCCAGCGCGCATAGTTGGCCTCGTCGCCGCCTATGTGCACGATCTTGGAGGGGAAGAGGGCGATGACCTGCGAGAGGGTGGTCTCGATAAACTTCTTGAACTTCGGGCTGATGACATTGTAGAGGGCCGGCAGCGACTTGTTCTCATCCGCGTTGGGCACCGGTGTCTGAAGTTCCGGATAGGCTATCGTCGAGGCGTCGCAGTGGGCAGGCACTTCTATCTCGGGTATGATGGTGATGCCGCGGGCGGCAGCGTAGGCCACGATCTCCTTGATCTCTTTCTGAGTATAGTATGCCCTGTCGGGATGTACTTCCTTCCATTTCTCAGCTCCGAGGAAGTAATGGCTGAAGTCGGAGAGCGAACCTACCTCGGTGAGCTTGGGATAGCCCTTGATCTCTATTCTCCATCCCGGAGAGTCGACGAGGTGCCAGTGGAAGACATTCATCTTGAGTCTTATCATCTCGTCGAGCAGGCGCTTCACATTGGCCATGCCGTGGAAGTGACGGCTCTCGTCGAGCATGTAGGCTCTCCAGCCAAACTGCGGCCAGTCGGTGATGGTGCAGACGTTGGCGGTGTAGTGGCCGGCGTTGTCGCTCTTGAGGATCTGCGCGATGGTCTCTATGGCGTAGAGGGCGCCGTTGCGGTCGTCGGCTACGGCGGCTACTGCGGGGCTCTTGCCGGCGGAGAGCGTCAGCTTGTAGCCCTCTTTGTGGCCCGAGCCCTTGCCCATCGTTATCGCGATGTCGGCTGCGGCGGCCTTGGAGACGATGGTGGGCTTCAGGCCGGCCTCGCTCAGGCGCGAGATGGTGTAGGCAGCGTTGATTTTAGCCTTGGCGTCGACGTACACCTTCGGGGCGGCGGGCACAGCGGCCTGACCCTGGTGCAGCCTCACCACGCGCGGCTGAGGCACAACGGTGATCTGAGCCTCTGCGGCGTTCGGCAGGCCGCAGAGCGCGAAGGCTGTGGCCAGGCCGAAGAGAATGGAGGAAATTTTCATGATTATAAGTATTTGTTTAGTTATTCTTCGCTCTGCAAATATAGTGATATTTATTTATTCCCGCCTCATCGGCGCCTTTCTTTCGCTGCCCCGGGGCCCGGCGGAGCAAATATGCATATCCAAAAGCCCGCGGGAGGGCAATAGCGTATGATTATGTAACCTTTACGTCAAACTAATTTGCTATATTTGCGCCGTAAAAGCGGACCATGTCCGGCTAATTAATATAAACAGCTCAATCAAGATGGATTATAATTTTCGTGAAATAGAGGAGAAATGGCGTAAGAAATGGGTGGACGAGAAGCTCTATCATGTGACGGAGGACAAGTCGCGCCCCAAGTATTATGTGCTCAACATGTTCCCTTATCCCTCCGGCGCCGGCCTGCATGTGGGTCACCCGCTGGGCTACATAGCCAGCGACATCTATGCCCGCTACAAACGTCTCCGCGGCTTCAATGTGCTCAACCCCATGGGCTACGACGCCTACGGACTTCCAGCCGAGCAGTACGCCATCCAGACGGGCCAGCATCCGGCCGTGACCACCGTGCGCAATATCAATCGCTACCGCGAGCAGCTGGACAAGATAGGATTCTCTTTCGACTGGGACCGCGAGGTGCGTACCTGCGACCCCGCCTATTATAAATGGACTCAGTGGGCATTCATCCTCATGTTCAACAGCTACTACGACAACGATGCCGACCGCGCCCTGCCCATCAAGGGGCTTATCGATCATTTTGCCAAGAAAGGCACCGCCGGCGTCAACGCCGCCTGCTCCGAGCCCATGAGCTTCACTGCAGCAGAATGGAACGCGATGACCGACCGCCAGCAGCAGGAGACACTCATGAACTACCGCATAGCCTATCTCGGCGAGACGGAGGTAAACTGGTGCGCCCAGCTCGGCACAGTGCTGGCCAACGACGAGGTCGTGGACGGTGTGTCCGTGCGCGGAGGCTATCCCGTGGTGCAGAAGAAGATGAAGCAGTGGTGTCTCCGTGTCTCGGCCTACGCTCAGCGCCTGCTCGACGGCCTCGACACGATAGACTGGACCGACTCCATCAAGGAGACTCAGCGCAACTGGATAGGACGCAGCGAGGGAACTGAGGTCGAGTTCTCCGTCAAGGACAGCGATAAGAAATTCACCATCTTCACCACCCGTGCGGACACCATGTTCGGCGTCACGTTTATGGTGCTGGCTCCCGAGAGCGAACTGGTGGACGAGCTGACCACGCCCGAACAAAGGGCAGAGGTGAGCGCCTATGTCGAAGCCACGAGAAAGCGCACGGAGCGCGAGCGCATCTCCGACCGTCGCGTCAGCGGCGTGTTCAGCGGCGCTTACGCAGTCAATCCCTTTACCGGAGAGAATATCCCCATCTGGATCAGCGATTATGTGCTCGCCGGCTACGGCACGGGAGCCATCATGGCCGTGCCCGCTCACGACAGCCGCGACTACGCCTTTGCGCGCCACTTCAATCTCCCCATCATCCCGCTCATCGAGGGCTGCGATGTCTCCGAGGAGAGCTTCGACGCCAAGGAGGGAATAGTGACCAATTCGCCGCGCGCCGGTGTGAAGCCCTACATCGACTTCTCGCTCAACGGCCTGACCGTGAAGGAGGCCATCGCAGTTACCAAGGAATATGTCGAAGACTATCATCTGGGCCGCGTGAAGGTGAACTACCGCCTGCGCGACGCTATATTCTCGCGCCAGCGCTATTGGGGCGAGCCCTTCCCCGTATATTATAAGGACGGTATGCCGCACATGCTGCCGCTTGAGGCTCTCCCGCTCCAGCTGCCCGATATCGACAAATACGAACCCACAGAGACGGGCGAACCGCCCCTTGGCCGCGCCAGACGCTGGGCCTGGGACGAGAAAGCCATGCAGGTCACGGACAACGACCGCATAGATAATAAGACCGTCTTCCCGCTCGACCTCTGCACCATGCCGGGCTTTGCAGGCTCTTCGGCCTACTATCTCCGCTACATGGACCCCCACGACGACAAGGCTCTTGTTTCGCCCGAGGCCGACGCTTACTGGAGGAGAGTGGACCTTTATGTCGGCGGCACAGAGCATGCTACCGGCCACCTCATCTATTCCCGCTTCTGGAACAAGGTGCTCCACGACTACGGCTATTCGGTGGAGGAAGAACCGTTTGCAAAGCTCGTAAACCAGGGTATGATCCAGGGCCGCTCCAACTTTGTCTACCGCGTCAAGGAAGGCCCCGACAAGGGCAAGTTCGTGAGCCTCGGGCTCAAGGACCGCTACGATGTGACGCCTATCCACGTGGACGTGAACATTGTCTCGGGCGATGTGCTCGACACGGAGGCTTTCCGCGCCTGGAGACCAGAATATAAGGACGCCGAATTCATCCTCGAGGACGGCAAATACGTCTGCGGCTGGGCCATCGAGAAGATGAGCAAGAGCATGTACAATGTGGTCAATCCCGATATGGTGGTGGACCGCTACGGAGCCGACACGCTGCGCCTCTACGAGATGTTCCTCGGCCCGGTGAACCAGAGCAAGCCCTGGGACAGCAACGGCATCGACGGCTGCTCCCGCTTCCTGCACAAGTTGTGGAACCTGTACAACGGCCAGAGCCAGTTCCTCCCCGACGATTCCGCTCCCGCGGAAGCTTCGCTGCGCACCCTGCACAAGCTCATCAAGAAGGTGACCGGCGACATCGAGACATTCAGCTATAATACCGCCATCTCCGCCTTTATGATCGCTGTGGGCGAGCTCGCCTCGCAGAAGTGCCGCTCGCGCCGTGTGCTCGAACCGCTGGTGGTGCTCATAGCCCCCTTCGCGCCCTTCATCGCCGAGGAGCTGTGGCAGCAGCTGGGTCACACCACGAGCGTATGCGACGCCGAATGGCCCGCATGGAACGAGGAATACATCAAGGAGAGCACGGTGACCATGAGCGTCTCCTTCAACGGCAAGACACGCTTCACCATGCAGTTCCCCGCCGACATCACCACCGACGCTGCCCGCGAGGCAGTGCTCTCAGCGCCGCAGACGGCCAAGTATATCGATGGCAAGACCATTGTAAAAGTCATCGTCGTGCCGCGCCGCATCGTCAACGTCGTAGTGCGTTGACCCTGCGCAGGCAATAGAAACAAATCTGGGCGTTCCAAACGCCACGGCAATAATTATATGGAGCATTCATTGAGCATGCCGGGAGTCAAGATGACCCCCATGCAGTACCTTCACGACTACGCGCTCATCACCTTCGGCCTTTTGTGCTACGCTGTGGGCTTCACGTGTTTCATCCTCCCCTACCAGATCACGACGGGTGCCGTGGCCGGTATCGGTGCATTGGTCTTCTACGCCACTCACGGCCAGATACCGGCGCAGTACACCTTTCTGGCCATCAACTCGATCCTTCTCATCCTGGCCGTCAAGGAGCTCGGCTGGCGTTTCTGCGTCAAGACCATCTACGCCGTGCTTATGCTCAGCGCCTTCATGGCCATCTGCCAGAATCTCCTGCATCAGGTCGAGGGATTCCCGATGAACTCGGAGCACCTCCCCATCCTCCTCGGTGAGAGTCAGGGCTTCATGGCATGCGTCATCGGCGCGCTCCTCGAGGGAGTGGGCATCGGCCTCGTCTTCCTGCAGGGCGGCAGCACCGGCGGCACCGATATCATCGCCGCAATAGTCAACAAATATCGCAACGTCACCATCGGACAGATGATGATAGTGCTCGATGTGCTGATCATCACCTCCTCCCTCTTCACGCCGGTAGGAAATCTGACCAAGCTCCTCTTCGGCTACTGCACACTCATCATCACCAACACCACGCTCGACTATGTGCTCAACGCCGGCCGCCAGAGCGTCCAGTTTCTCATCATCTCGCGCAAGTACGAGAAGATCGCTTCCGCCATCGAGTACTACCACCGCGGCGTCACCGTGCTGGACGGCTACGGCTGGTACAGCAAGCAGGAGCAGAAGGTGCTCGTGGTGCTGGCCCGCCGTCGCGAGAGCAAGGACATATTCCGCATCATCAAGCACATCGACCCCGCCGCTTTCGTCTCGCAGAGCAAAGTGATCGGCGTCTATGGCGAGGGATTTGACAAGGTCAAGGTGAAATGACCGCCGCCTCTCTACATCGGCTTACCGTAGTTCCTCTCGGAGGAATAGGCAACCGGATGCGGGTCATACGCTCAGCCTATGCCGTGGCGCGTCTTGGTGTGTGCCGCGTCGACGTGGCCTTCGCCTCGCTGCGCGACTGCTGCTGCCGCTTCTCCGACCTTTTTCAGCCGCTTCCCTCGCCGCCGCCTGGTTTCCGCATCCTCTCCGCCAGCTTCTGCGACAAGCCCTCTTCCCGCCGCAATCTCTACATCCCCTCCCTGCTCCGCCGCTTCCGCTACGACGCCGCTCTCTACGGTTTCAACTCGTCAGGAGATGAAAAAATCCTCGATTTCATCGGGAAATTCCCCCGTCTTTATATCTCGGGCGGCTACGAATTTGCCGGAGAGGACATACCGATGAGCGAGCTCTTCCGCCCGTCGCCCGCTGTGCAGAAAATCCTCGACAAACTCCTCGCGCGCTTCGGCAGCTACACCGTCGGATTTCATGTCCGCACCACGGACAATCGCGAGTCCATGCGCCTCAGCCCCCTCGGGCTTTTCCTCGAAAAGGGGCGGGAGGAACTGGCGCAGCACCCCGATGCCACCTTCTTCGTAGCCACGGACAGCGTCGCCGTCAAGCGCGCCTTCGTCACCACCTTCCCCGGCCGCGTCGTGACCCTCGGCGGCAGCCTCTCGCGCTCTGAGCGCAGCGGCATGATCATCGCTGCGGCGGACATGTTCGCCCTCTCGCATGCGGACAAAGTCTACGGCAGCTGGTATTCGTCCTTCTCCGAGATCGCCGCAGAGCTTGGCGGCAAGCGCGCCGAGATCCTGAAACTCCGGTGAACCCGCGCTTTTTTGACCGTATACGCACGCTCAGCAACCGAGTCAGTAAGCTTGGCAATGGAGTTTGCATTTCGTCCACTGATTCTGCAATTCCGCAGGCTGAGTCTGCAAGTCCGTCCACTGAGTCTGCAATCCTGTTAACAGATATGGCTGACAGCGGCACGAGAAATCGTGATTTTGAGCCCTTTCTAACTACTTGATTTATAGCGTTCACAGAAGGCCAAAACTACATTTGAGACGAGGAGAACTACCTCAAATGTATTTTCACTCAGGTCCTATGTGAGTATCCGCACATGCGGAAGCGTTTTCTGAAGTGAGGGGAAAGATGTGTCTGATGATGTGAATGCCCTTTTCAAAATGCGGAAAAAGGGCAATCGTTTCGCATGCCGAAGTTATAATTGCGTGGCAGGAGTGCGATGACTTGTAAATGAGGATTTATTTCTCCGTTGAGCGCGGCTTTAGCTGAAATACGAAAAGCACGACGCCGTATTGAGGCGAAGCTAGCTGGGAGGGCCGCTGCCCTCAGCGGCCGCCAGCCGCCGCATAAGAAAGTGCGGCGAAACGCACGATAGCTGTTTCGTTTGAGCGTATAGTTTTTAAGACGCGTTAGCTGGGAGGGCCCCTGCCCTCAGGGGCCCTCCGCCGCATAAGAGAGTGCGCGAAGGAATACGCGACTATGCAAAGTGCGAAAAAATAGCTGGAAGGGCCGCAGCAGCACGCCCCGGCCACCGCATAAGAAAGTGTGCGAAGTAATACGCGATACTAATTTCTCGCCGCTTACAGCACGTAAGATTAACCGACTTGCTCTTGGCCGCTGAGGGCAGCGGCCCTCCCAGTTAACGCCGCGCTTATTAATACTCCTTGCTCGCAATCGAGGCGTCTCCAGAGGTCATTTGGGGCCCTTTCTAACTACTTGATTTATAGCGCTCGCAGAAGGCCAAAACTACATTTGAGACGAGTAAAACTACCTCAAATGTAATTTCACTCATGTCCTATGTGAGTATCCGCACATGCGGAAGCGTTTTTTGAAGTGTGGGGAAAGATGTGTCTGATGATGTGAATGCCCTTTTCAAAATGCGGAAAAAGGGCAATCTTTTCGTATGGCGAAATTATATCGGCGGTGCAGTGGTATGACGACTCGCATGAGTGGCATTTCTAATCTCAGCGCAAGCGAAATTGTGATATGGATAGGAGCCGCCATAAACGAATGAACCGCCATATAGCATGGCGGGCCGCTGAAAACTGCGGCCCGCATGGATATTCCCGAGCAGGATAGTTTGCTCTGTTTCTATAGTTGCCGGACTATTTGACCAGCACTTTTCTGCCTCCTATAATATATATGCCTTTACTAAGATTTTCTGTGGTTTCATCGGCGTTTTGACCTCTGCTGACAAGCGTGCCGTCGAGCGAATAAGCGTCCACTTTCCCGCTTTTTCTGTCTACCGTCGTCGCGTGAATGCCGTTGATAATGTCTTGCGGTATACGCTCCAACCGCCAGGCGGCGTCCCCGCCCCTCGTCGCCCTGCCCAGGACGGTGGCGCCGTTGTCAGTGCGCGAGAGAAACAGGGCGGGCATCTCGCCGTCGCTGAGGTTGGTGAGCGCGAAGTGCCCGGCCTTGTCGAGGGGTAGGAAAAACTGCGGCGTGAGCTGTCCGGAGGTGAGCGCCACGGGCTGCCCGCTGTCGCTGAGGGCAGCGGCGTCGAGGCATAGGCCCGTGGCGTAGTTCTTCACTGCGAACAGCGGTCCGCGTACGTCGCATAGGGAGGCGGCGGTGTCGAGGCGCGTGATGTGCCATACATAATGCCAGTCTCTGTCGGCGGCTTCTTGCCATGCGGGCTCCTTGGCGCCCTCGGCGGAGAGCAGGGCAGTGCGCCGCTCCGTGGAGAGCGAGGCGGAGTCGGCAGCCAGTATGTAGTACCATCCCGTAGTGAGGGGCACGACGGCAGCGGTGTCGAGGGCTTTGCGCGCCTTGATGAGGCTCTCCAGGAGCGTCTTGGCCGAGAGCTGCGTGGCTGTCGCAGCCTGCTGCTTAGCGCGGGTCATGATGTCGGTGTAGCTGTCCACGGCAGCCTTGTCTGCGATGAAGCCGGGCTCCGTGCCGTAGCGGTATTGCGAGCCGTCTTTCGCGGCCTCCTCCCTGAGCATGGTGCGATAGTCGGTGATGTTGCTGAGGTCGCTGCCCGCCATGTTGTAGGTCTTGACCTTGGTGTAGGTGTAGTCGGCGTCCCAGTTGTTGTCCCGCATCACTGCTTTGCGGCAGGCGTTGAGCACTACGCCGGCCTCTACGTTGGAGAGGGCGGGATAGTCCGTGGTCTTGATGATTTTGTTGCGGGAGAACACGAGGCTGCCTGCGCCCGTGGCGGAGACTATCGGCGTGCCGAAGGAGCGGAAGGTGTTGTCGTGGATGCGGACGTTGTTGTGGTAGGTGTCGCTCCCGATAGAGGCCGGCGCAATGGGGGCTTCGAGGGTGATTACCGCCGCCCCCCAGGGAGAGGTGAAGCAGTTGTCGAACGTATTATTACGTATTTCCACATTTTCGCTCGGGCCGGATTCTTTCCACTGCTCCATATATGAGCCGAAGAGAATTGCCGTGCCGGCCGTTGAGAAGTAATTGTTCTCTATAAGCACTTTGCCCGGAGTGTCGAGGAGGAGTCCGCGGGCGCGGTTGCCGTGCAGTATCTTGCAGTGGCGCACGGTGACGTCAGGCGTCCAGGTCTTGTTCTCTATGAGCCAGCCTTCCCCGAGGTCTTCGGGCAGAGCCTTATCGAAGGTCATGAATATGGTGTTGCCGCTGTTGCTGATGCTCTTCACCACGCGGGTCTCGCCGCGGGTGTAGGTCTTATTGTTGACGAGCCACACCGTATCGCCCGCCTCGGTGTAGGAGCTGCGGTCGAGCGTGACGGTAGAGGTGCCGGTCTTGGAGAGCACTTTGAGGTAAGCGCCGCAGACGTTGAGCATATCATCGCCCTGTCCGTTGCAGGCGCAGTTCTCCAGCAGAATGAGGCCCTTGCAGTTGATGAAGTGGAAGGCGTCGGAGATGGTGCTGAAGTAGCGCCCTTTGCTATAGTTGACGCGCGGACCGATGCCGTCCATGGTGATGTTCTCACTCCTCACGCCCACTACGGTCATGGAGAGGCAGTGGTAGACGGGAATGTTGCGGAAGGTGATGTCTTTGCTGCCGCCCACGTCAAAGCAGTTGCGGATATACGTGCCGTGGTAGAGCGACTGCACGGAGCCTACGGGCGGATTGTAGCCGTTGTGCTGGCCGAAAAAGCGCAGGAATCCGTTGGAAAGAACTGATACTCGCTTGTGAAAGATATCTCCTAAAGGATTATCGACCGTGCCGTAGAGGATATTACGGCTGTCTTTGTCGTAGAGGTTGTTGAAAAGCGGAGCTACGGGCAGGGCCCAGTTGTCGGCAGCAAAAGGCATGTTGTTGGCCTTGAAGAGGATGGTGTCGCCCTGTATGACGTAGGGATATTTCTCCTTGTCGATGCTCACGTCCAGGTAGCCGCCGCCGACACGTTCTATGGTGCACTGTGAGATAAACGGCCGGTCCCAGTCTACGGAGAAGTTCTTCAGCGTCAGGCCGGAGCAGTTGACTATATGGCTTACGGCGCAGCGGCCGTGGAAGACGAATTCGGAGCCCTGACCGTCGATAATGCAGTTTTTCAGTCCGTTCATTTTCATCACATAGTCGCCGTCGGAGGCGGGGGCGAAGTCATAGCGTCCCTTGGGGAAGGTGAGGCGCGTGCCCGGGTGCGCCTTGCAATAATTGATGGCCCGCGCCATGATCATGCGCAGGTTGGTGTGCATGTCCGGTTTCCCGCCGAAGGAGGTGATACTTATTGTCCCTGTCGTCTGTACTTCTTCAGCTGCTAAATAGACGGAAAGGAACGGAATAATAAGAAATACCAAAGTAATAAGGGTACGCTTCATGGCATGATGGTAACGTTTAGTGTTATTAACTTGTGCAAAGATAGTTTTTTCTCGGTAATAAATTGACGGATGTTTTGATTTTGTGTGCGGATATAGAAAAAGCCTATTGGCGACAAGAATGAGCGCAAACAGACTTTAGAGACAAAGATTTATGACTATCAGAGAGATTGTTCAGTAGAGAAGTCGTTTCTTCCCTCCGATGATGTATATGCCTTCGGGGAGTCCTTCGGCGGCTTTGTCGGCGTCAGCGCTGCTCTTGAGCAATGTACCGTCGGCGGAGTAGACATTTACCGTTTCGCCTTTGCCCGTGCGGAGGGACTGCCGTATGTTGCTGATGACGTCCTGCGGTATGCTCTCCAGCCGCCATGCGGTGTCCCCGCCCCTCGTCGCCCTGCCCAGGACGGTGGCGCCGTCGTCAGTGCGCGAGAGAAACAGGGCGGGCATCTCGCCGTCGCTGAGGTTGGTGAGCGCGAAGTGCCCGGCCTTGTCGAGGGGTAGGAAAAACTGCGGCGTGAGTGGCTCGGCGGTGAGGGCTACGGCCTGCCCGCTGTCGCTGAGGGCAGCGGCGTCGAGGCATAGGCCCGTGGCGTAGTTCTTCACCGCGAACAGCGGTCCGCGTACATCGCAAACAGAGGCGGCAGTGTCGAGACGCGTGATGTGCCATACTGTGTGCCAGTCGCGCTCCATTGCTTCCTGCCAGATAGGCGTGGTGGCCGCGTCGGGAGCGGTCAGGGCCCTGCGCGCACCGGTGGCCTCTGCCGCAGAGTCGGCGGCGAGGACGTAATACCAGCCCGTGGTGAGCGGCACAACAGTGGCCGTATCGAGAACCTTGCGGGTCTTTATCAGATTCTCAAGCAGTGTCTTAGCCGTGAGCTGGGTGGCGCTTCCGGACTGTTGCTTCGCCTGAGCGAGGACGCTGTTGTAACTGTTTACTACATTGCTGTCCGCGATAAATCCCGGTTCCGTGCCATATTTGAAGCGGCTGCTGTCGCTCCCGGCCTCCTTCTGGAGCATGCTGCGGTAGTCTGTGCGGTTTTTGTAGTCGGTCGACTTCATGTTCGTGGTCTTGAGCTTCGTGTACGTGTAGTCGGCGTCCCAGTTGTTGTTCTTTATCGACGCGTTGCGGCATCCGTCGAGAATTATTCCGGCTTCCACCGTGGTCAGAGCGGGATATTTATTGGTCTTGATGATCTTGTTATCGTCGAAGCTGAGGTTGCCCACGCCTGCGGCCGAGAGAATCGGCGTACCGAAGGTGCGGAACGTGTTGTCGTGGATGTTGATGTTGTTGTGATACGTGTAGCTGCCCATATTGGCAACGGGCGCATTGATGGTAATGACGGCCGTGCCCCAGGGCGAGGTGAAGCAGTTGTCAAAGACATTGTTACGAATCTCCACATTGGCCAGAGCGCCGGACTCGCGCCAGTAGCCCACCGAGGCGTCCATGTAGATGGAGCTGCCGGCGGTTGAGAAATAGTTGTTCTCGACGAGCACCTTGCGCGGGGTGGTGATGAGGAGTCCGCGGGCACGGTTGCTGTGCATTATCTTGCAGTGGCGCACGGTGACGGCGGGCGTCCATGTCTTATTCTCTATAAGGTATCCTTCGGCAACGTCTGCGGGCAGGTCCTGATCGAACGTCATGGTTACGTTGCCCCCGCTGCTGCTGATGCTCTTCACAACGCGTGTCACGCCGCGGGTGTAGGTCTTGTTGTTGAGCAGCCACACCGTGTCGCCGACCGCTGTGCACAGGCTGCGGTCGAGGGTGACTGTATTGGCGTTGACCTTGGAGAGCACCTTGAGGTAAGCGCCGCAGACGTTGAGCATGTCATCTCCCTGCCCGGCGCAGTCGCAATTCTCCACGAGGATAAGTCCCTTGCAGTTGATGAAGTGGAAGGCGTCGGAGATGGCGCTGAAATAGCGTCCCTTCTTCACATTGACCCGCGGGCCGATGCCGTCGAGCGTGATGTTCTCGGTGCGGGTGCCCACGACCGTCATGGAGAGGCAGTGGTAGACGGGAATGTTGCGGAAGGTGATGTCGGACGAACCGGTCACGTCGAAGCAGTTGCGCAGGTATGTGCCGTGGTAGAGCGACTGAATGGTGCCGGCCGGCGGATTGTAGCCGTTGTGGTCGCCGTGGAAGCGGAGCTTTCCGTCACCGAGTTCGGTCACTTTGCCGTGGAAGATGCTGCCCAGCGGATTGTCGTTGCTGCCGTAGAGTATCTCGCCGCTGTCTTTGTCGTAGAGATTGTTGAAAAGACCGGATACCGGGCGGCTCCAGTTATCCTCGGCGAATGGGTAATTGGTAGCCTTGAACAGGATGGTTTCGCCCTGTATGACGTAGGGATATTTATCCTTGTCGATGCTCACGTCCACATAGTCGCTGCCCGTGCCCTCGATGGTGCACTGCGAGATGAAGGGGCGGTCCCAGTCGACGGAGAAGTTTTTCAGCGTCACCCCGGAGCAATCGGTTATGTGCCCTACGGCGCAGAGGCCGTGGAAGATGAACTCGGAGCCCTGTCCGTCGATAATGCAGTTTTTCAGTCCGTTCATTTTCATCACATAGTCGCCCTCGCTGGCGGGCGCGAAGTCGTAGCGCCCCTTGGGGAAAGTGAGGCGTGTGCCCGGGTGTGTCTTGCAATAGTTGAGGGCCCGCGCCATGATCATGCGCAGGTTGGTGTGCGTGTCCGGTTTCCCGCCGAATGTGGTGATGGAAACCTCGGTCATGGCCTGCTCCGTATCATCGCCGCGCGAGGTGACGGGGAGCAGAAGCATGCAGAATAGTGTGAGGAAGATAGGCAGATAGCGTCTCATATGTGTATAGCTCTCTTTGTTGATGGTATTGTTAATACAAAGGTACTTATTTATTTACATTTGCATAAGGCGGATGATGAATATAAAACTAAGTAAGGTCGGCTCCGCCTTTCGCATGCGGAGCCGGCCTTTAATTACTTGCGTTCAGCTTGTCTCAGCGTACATACACCTTCCTGCCGCCGTAGATGTATATGCCGCGTGGCAGTCCGCGCAGGGCGTCGGCGGGCTTCACGTTCTTGCGGATGAGTACACCGTCGATGGTCCACACGTTGCCGGTGTCGGCAGTCTTGATGGTGGCGTTGTTAATGCCTACGACGTCTATCCCGGGATATACACCGCCCTTGAAGTAGACGGTAAGGTCGTTGGCGCGGCCGTCGGAGTAGGTGATGGATCCGTCGGGATTGACTGTGCGGCTGTTGACAGCTATTGCGGCGGGATCGACGTAGGCGTGTCTGGCGCTGACAACGAAGTTGTTGGCGGCGGAGGCCACAACGGCCGAGTCATGGTCGAAGTAGATGGCGCCCTCGGGGACGGAGACAATCTTGGTGTATGTGCCCGTCATGCCGTTGTTGTTGAGCAGGGCGTGTGTGACGCTGGAACCGATGACGTTGTTGAAGTCGGCGGTAATCGCCTCGTTGTCGTCTGCGTTGTAGGTGTCAGTAAGCGCTCCGGCCTTGATGATGAATGGCATGCCGGCCGGTATCGTGTCTTTGTCGCCCAGGAGCGTGAGATGAAGCTCTGTGATGGTATGGCCGTCGGAGGCTGTCTTGAAGCCGGAGGGCACGAGGGCGTGTATCTCCGTACCTTCTTCCACAGCGGTGGGAGCTGCGAAGGATGTATAAGGATTAACCCACGGTGTGAGCGTACCCTTGTCGAACGCTACCTGCTCGCTGAAATCCGCAGCTACGGGCTCGAGCTTGAATGCACCGTCGCCGTCTTTCACAGAGACGCCCGAGTGATTGTCGGTGATAGAGTTGTATGTGTTCGGGTCGCCTCCCCAGAAAGCGAAGCGCTGTGTAGCAGATTTTCTCATCTCAAACTGGCCGTCGCCGAGCGGCATGACCTGTATGCAGTCTATACCAGCGGGAGTCCAGCCCGTACCGACATTCACTATCTTGTACCAGTGAGCCTTGCCGGTGCTGACAAATCTCCAGCCGAAGGTACGGCCGCCGGGAGCATGCTTCACGTCCTCGGGCATACCGCCTTGCCAGTAGAAGCAAACGCCGTCCTGCCTGTTGTAAGCTCCTGTGCATATAGGACGACCTGCGGCAAAGAGTGTCTCTGCATCGGTCTCCCTGGAAATATTCTGGTCCTCCACGAGGATAGAATACCATACAGTAGAGTCGGGCTCTATCATCTTGTCGAGCACATCCTTCATGGCCTTGTTGAGAGTAGCGATGAGCTGAGCTTTCTCCGTGGCGCTGACATCTTCGTGAAGAGCTTTGTCGATGGCCTCGCCGGTAGTGGCGTTGTAATCGTCTATAGCCTCCTGCGGGAAGGTGAACGGGGTGTCGCCCTCGGAGAGTTTGCCGCCCAGATCCTGAGCATCGGCGATGGCCTTCTTAAGCAGCGAGTCGCTGTAGGCTGTGTTGCTGAAGGCGTCGATGGCGTCGAGCATGGCCTGCACGTCGCCGGCGGTCGCCTTGCCTCCCTTGAGCGCGGTCTCGGCCTGGTCTGCTGCGGCGCTAAGAGTCTTGACAGCCTCCTTGAGCTCCTCCGGTATCGTGTCCTTGATCGTCATAGAGGCGGGGTAGAGATTGTATGTCGGCAGTACAAAATACGGATGACCGAAGCCTTCGTAGTCGCCGTAGTTGGTATTCACGGCCATCACAGTCCAGCGCAGGTATTTGTATCCGCCTGCGTTTACTATCGGCTCGGAGGTGAAGAAGGCGGCGTCGCTGTCAGGAGTATAATCGCCATAGACGTGCTGTGTGCCGATATAGGTCCAGCCTCCGTTGAGAGAGTCTGCCACAGAGAGATCTATGACTGTAGGCATGCATCCTCCTGCATCGGTGGTACGGCGGCGGAATCTGACAAGGAATGTGTCGGGCAGCCCCTCCGGGATGTTGATGCGGATATAGTGGTAGTCGGACACAGGCTTTTTGGAGCGCCATGCTGTGTGCAATATGGTGCTTATATCGTCGTCGAGCAGGTTGTCCATTTTTATGTCCGCGCTGTTGGGCGCGTTGCAGAACAGCTCAGAGGCGTCGGTGATAATCGGTTTATCGAAGTCGGCTGTGTAATCGCTCTGCTTTACTATGAGTGATTTTGCCTTGCATACGGCCAGGCGGAGCGAGTCGTCGACCCTTGTCTGTGCCTGAACCTTTAGAATGGAGTCTACCAGAGCATCAGGAATGGGATGCAGGAACCATTTGTATTTGGTACCAACATAGGTGGAAGCATCATGGTTTACAGGGCTCGAGTAATACCAGTTGTTGGGCATGCCATAGCTGTCGCTGAGATAGAAACTGCCATCCGTGCGGTCAGCAAGCGTAATGATCTGCTCCACTACAGGCTGGTCCTCTGCGCTTACCCTGCTACCGTAGCCGCCGCCTGCATATTTGCCGTTGCCTGCATTCTGCATTAAGAAATGGTCTTTGCCGCCGGTTCCTTCTGTGATTTTCCAAATGTTGTACGGGTTGGTGACGTTCCAGTCGCCCAGATGCAGAAATCCGTCATTTTCCCCGAAGCACAGACCTGTGGCGCCGCCATATGTGCGTATAGCGTAGTAGCCCGGAGTAATGGCATTAACGCCCAGAGAGTCTATCGTGTAAATCATTTCGGCGAGCCTCTCGTACTGGGCTTTGTATTCCTCCACGGCCGAAGCGTCGAAGCCTTTGTTCAGCAGGTTCAGAGCATTCTCTTTCTCGCTCAGGAGCTCCCTGAACAGCGCCTCGTTGGTCTGTCCCGGTTCGTTTCCTAACATGACATTCTCGTTAATCGAGCTGCAAAGGGCGCGGATACGGTCGTATTCGACGTAGGTGGCGGCGGTATCCTTGTCGGCCTCGGTGACCGGGATGATGTACCAGGCGCATTCGCCGTTCAGGCCGGAGTACCAATTATAGATCTCTCCGTAAGTGTTGGTGTCGCTGCCGTTATTTGCGTAGCCCACCTGCAGGGTGTAGGTGTCGCTCGTAGCGTGGATCTTGTGCTGACCGTTCGGCGCCAGAGCCTCTATCACCTGCTCCATCATCGGAGTATCACTCAGCATGGCAGGCGTCCACTCCGTCGGCGAGCCACATTTGTAGACATATTTGCCGGTGAACTCGTTTTTGATATAATAGTTGCCGTCTTCCTGCTTGCTGAAATTCCACATAAACTTGTTTCTCTTCTCAAGAATGGTCCAGCCATAGCGGTGCTCAAAGTCGGAAGAGGCTGCGACGGGCTTCTCAAGCGGCGCGTACCAGCCCATGAGCGGTTTGCCGGTCGATTTAAACTTGTCGTAGGCGCTTACCACATAGTAGAGGCCGTCGTTCAGCGGTACGAGCGAAGCGTCCAGAGCCTGCTTGGCCGCCGTGAGTTTCTCGGCCTCTGCTGCCTTCTCTTCTCCGGTAGCCGTGCCGGCGTCTACCATATTCTGCGCCTCGAGATAAACGTCATAATAGGTATTGTAGGCCGTGGTGTCCGTCACCTGACCTACGTAAGAGCCCAGCTGATAGCTGTCGGGCGACGAATAGCTCTCCAGCAGGGCGCTGAGCGGCATGGTGTCGTAGTGCTTGCACGGGTAGAGCTGGAATTCGCCGATGACAAAGTAGCAGTGGCCGTAGGCATCGGTGTTGCCGTAATTGGTGTTTACAGCCAGGCATTCCCACTTGAGGTACTTGTAGCCCTCGCAGCCCGTAATGGCGTCTTTGAGCGTGTAGGTGGTGCCGTCGGTCGAGAAGTCGCCGGCCTCCTTGCTCACCGTGTCGAGCGGTACCCAGCCGGCGTCGGGGTCATTGGATACCAGGACGGCTATCTTGGTGGGCTGGCAGCCTCCGCCGTCGCTGTTGCGCACGGAGAAGGTGAAGATAAGGCGCTCCGGCAGTCCGTCGGGATACGAGATGCGGAGATAATGATTCTCCTTGATGGGGCGCGGCTCAATTGTCTCTCCTGAATAGCCGTTAAAGAAGGTATGGCAATAGGAATAGAGATTGCCGTCGATAAGGTTGGACGGAGGATTCCCCTTGATTGCCATCGGGCTGTAGAGCTGCGAGGCATCGGTGACGAGCGGCTGGTCATAGAGCGGCTCGTCGTAGCCCGAACTCTGCGCGTAAGCTCCTCCTCCGGTCAACGGGAGCCATGGAAGCATCCCGAGGAGCATCTTGGGGATAAAATCTGAGATTTTCATAGATACTGAGATTAATTAGTGAAACATATTTTTGTTGATCGAATTCGTGCGATTTATCTTGGTGACGATTTTTATTTAGAGTTCATGGCGTAATTGACGCGAATGTGTATCGTTCTTCTGCAAGTTTACAACATTCTTTTACTACGGAAAAGAAAAATGTTAAAGTTTTCACCCTCCCCTGTTAATACTAACAAAGATTACGTGTTTAAGCCCACTAATTAGTGCTTTGTTAACACATTTTCCGTTTTTTGAGGCGTAAAAAGGAGAATTCGCGTTGCGGGCATGGCTCTTGGGATCTGCTAACATGCTGCTCGCGTGCTGTATCTGGCTACGGTTCGAATGCTGCCAGCGCCGCCGTTCCGACACGTCTGAAAGAAGGGATTCCCGACCCGCAGAATGGCGGAGATGGAAGGCTGTTTTGGGGCCTTTGTAAGTAACTGAAAAATAGTCCTCCCGAAAGGCCAAAACTACATTTGAGACGAGAAGAACTACCTCAAATGTAATTTCACTCATGTCCTATGTGAGTATCCGCGCATGCGGAAGCGTTTTTTGAAGTGTGGGGAATGCCTTGCCATACAAGGGGGGAAAAGCGTACTCGTTTCGGACGGCGAAGATAAATCGAGGGGACAGGTGAGTGAGGGCATGTATAAGGGCAAGTCCTGTCCGGCCTTGGACGAAGTCAGATGGAAATCCGGAAAGCGCTGTAAGGCTTTGCGCGGGAAATAGCTGGGAGGGCCGCTGCAGCGGTCGCTCACATGCGTCTCTTCGCTCTTATCCGGGCTGCGCTGTAGCGGCCCTGCTTCTGAAATCCCCGCATTCACCGGTGATTCGGGCTTATAAACGCAGTACGCGGTGCGGGATTATGATTCCGCACCGCGTACCTGACTGCGGGCCAAAGGCCCGATGAATCCGCGAAAAACTATTTCACGATATACTTCTCTCCTCCGATGACGTAAACGCCCTTCGGGAGGCCCTTGAATGCGTTGCTGCGCTTCACGCCCTGGCGAAGCAGGATGCCGTCGGTCGAGTAGACGTCCACGATCTCATCGCCGCTGAACATGGTGGGCGAGGTGATGCTGTTGACGAGGCCGCTGCCGCTGATCTCCACGGTAAGGTCGACGGGGTAGCCGGCGAGGTTGGCGATGTGAGCGGCTTTGACATATCCGGTACGGGCTTTGACAATGTTGGAGACGGTCACGGGCACCACCTTCATGCCGCTGAAGTAGCCGCAGGTGTCGTTGGAGATGAGCGCGCTGACGAGCGTCCCCACGAGGCCGTTGTCGGCAAGGCCCTCATTGGTCACATCTCCTCCGTAGGCGGGATTGGTCAGGATCGGGAGGTATGAACCGCTGGCGGCGGTGCCGAGGTAGACGAGAGGATAGCCTGCTGGCACGCTGCCATCGGTGTACTCGGACAGGTCGATGGAGATGGTTTTGCCGTTTTCATCGAGTTTTGAGCCCACGATGCGGTAGAATTTCACACTGTTGCCCTCGGTGGTGGCGGGCACGGCGCTCTGCTCGTACGGGAGCGTGAGCACGCCCAGACTGCCGGAGGCGATGCTTATCGAGTCGCGTGTCGGCTGTTTGCCGGCCGTGACGATAGTCCAGGCGGTGGGGATGTCCTTGCCGATGATGGAGTCGGAGGTGAGGGATACCTTCTTCCTCAGCCTCTCAGCCGTGAGTACGCCGTCCTTTTTGAGGTTGGTGAGCCTCCATTGCCCGGCGGCGATCGGTGCGAGGGAGTAGGGCACGGGGCTCTCGCCCATCTTGACCTGCGTGCTGGAGCTTCCCGTGCTGCCGAGGTACCATCCCGTGCCGGCGTTCTGCAGGGCGTAGGCCGTGTCGCCGAGGTTGACGAACCGCCACAGGGTGCGCATGTTGCGGAGCTCTGCCTCCGGAACATCGTCGTAGATTATGCCTGCGGTCTTGGCGTTGCTCTGCGGCGCGAGGCATTTGCCGCCGGGCACTGTGCCGTCGGTAATGGTCGTGTCGGCGGAGAGGATGACATACCACGCGTCCTCAGAGGGCTTGATCATGTGAACGACGGCGCTGCTTACGGCCTTGTCGAGGACGTCGCTCAGCGAGTCGAGAGTGGCGAGGGTGTATTTGTAGAACGGCCGCATCGCGATGGCCTTGTCATAGGCGCTCTGCAGGGCGGAGTGGATGTCCGCAGGCAGATTGCCCACCTCTGTGCCCACGGGACTTGTGGCGAGGAACTCGGCCGCCTCGCTGAGCGACCGGTTGAGCTTCGTGCTGTCCGGCCAGAGCGCTGCGAGGGCGTTGTAGGCGGTGGAGAGCGTGTCAATGTCGTGCTGAGTGATGTCGTAGATGGAGAGCAGTGTGTCGCGCGCTACTAGAGTGGAGACGGCGCTTATGGCAGGCTTCAGAACCTCGTTGAGCGCGGGCGAATTAGGGTCGACATTGCCGTTCCCGTCCTTTACCTCGGCCGTGGAGAGCATGGGCACGGCGAGATTGACGAGCGAGTCGAGCGGCTGCTTGTATTTACGGATGAAATAGTCGTTTGCGCTCATGAGGCGCCATGCTCCTGCGCCGCCGGCGGCCTGCACTTTCTCGCCCGTTATGACGTAGCTGTAGGAAGAGTTGCGCTGCGCCAGCGGAAATTCGTATGCCGTGTCGTAGATGGCCACCTGGCCGTTGTGAGTGAGGTAGCGGAATATCTGCTCCGTGGCCTTGTAATTGGTTACGCGGGCCGTCTGATTGATCTTATTGCTCACGGGGCGTGTGATGTACTTGCCCAGGTTGACGTTGCGGATGTTGTAGCCGTTCTTTCCCTTGCTTACCATCCACATATACTCGGTATTGTCCCTGTCGAGGTCGCCCATTCTGATCATCGTGGACGTGGCGCCCTTGATGTACATGGCGCGCTCTGAGCTGTTCTCCGCGCTGGCGTTGACGATGTAGTAGCAGCCATCGGTGACAGGCACGACGGGAGCGTTGAGGAGCGAGTCGCGGGCAGCCTCAAGAGTGGTGCGCAGCGCCTTGTAGGCGTCGTCCTCCAGAGCGTCGCCGGCCTGATTATAAGCATTCTCGAGGGCGTTGGTGTATGCGTTTACCTTATTGGAGTCGGCCACCATGCCGGGATCAGTGCCGTAGGCGTATTTCTCTGAGAGGCTGTCGGCGAGACATCTGTCGATGAGCTCTGTGAGCTTCTCCTTCTCGCTAGGTACGTACGAGCCGTTGCGATGCCAGATGTAGCGGTAGTTGAAGCGGCGGTTGGGCGCGGCGTCGCCGGCGGTCGAGATGCCGGTGAAGGAGGCGAAGTCGCGCGGATGGTCCACCCATTTGAAGTCGAATGTAATATCGTCGCCGCTCAGTCCGAGGTCAGCCTTTGCCACGGCCACGAGGAGCGTATTGCCGCTGATGGCGATGCGGGCCGAGGAGGTCTGCTTCCAGTCGGCTGTGTCGGTCGTGCAGCTCATCACCTCGGAGGAAACGGCGGAGTCGACCTTCTTATTGATCACGTAGTCGTAGCCGTTCCATCCGGTGGAGTGATCCTTGTCGGCGTCGATAAAGAGGAGCATCCATCCGTTGCCCGTGTAGCCGCTCAGGGCGTCGGCCGTCTCGACGCGGAAATAGACGCTGTCCTCGCCCATGGCTACCTTGGTGCGGACGATGTCGTTGCGGCCCAGATTGTCGGTATAGTGCAGGCCGCCGTAGCCGTCGAAGTCGCGGTGGGTGATGTCTGCGCGCGTGTCGCGGTATTCAACCGTCTGCTTGTTCCATGCGGCCGTGTCGCCCTTGGCTACGCCGGCGTCGGCAATGCCGTAGTTCTCCGGAATGGCGCGCGCGCCCTTGTATTTGCGGATGTTGGAGGCCATCTGCATGTAGTAATTGTCCGAGTAGGTGCCTTTGGCAGGGCCTATGGTGCGGTTGAACTCGGCGTTGTACTGGTCCACGAAGAACAGGCCGTTGTTGTAGCGCCGCATGAAGGGGTTGACAAGGTTGCCGCTGAACTTCATGGCCGTCCACTCGTTCCAGTCGTTGAGGTAGATGAACTGCGGATTGACCGAGAGCGCTTCGTCCCAGCGGTCCTGGAAGTAAATGCCCCAGGCAGTGGGGTCGTCCACCACCTTGCCGGCCTGCTTCACGTACGTGGGCACAGGCATGTCGTGCTCGTCCAGTTCCGGTTCGCCGCCTGTGCGTGTCCAGCATTTGCCAACCAGCGAATTGGCGTGCTGGGCGGGCGTCACGGGGAATTCCTCGAGGGCCCCGTTGTGCCTGGAGGTCATATCCTTGGCCGTAAATCCGGAAAGATCCTGCAGGCTCAGGCCGAATGACCAGTTGTCCTCGGTGCCGACGAAGCGCTTCCCGTTCCAGTAGTTGTAGCCGAACCACATGTTGCGCATCGTGAAGTAGTTCTTGATGTAGCCCGGGTAGTCGGTGAGATACTGGGTGGTGTAGAGCGGGTCGCCGTAGTGGGGATTGCTCTTGTTGCTCACTGCGCCGGCGTCGTAAAGGTAGTTGTTGATCGCCTGATTGCTGCCGCCGGCGTCCACGTGGGGCGTCATGTTGGTGAGGATAAGCGGTTTGCCGTACCAGTAGAACCAGAGGTCCTTGTACTTGTTCAGCTCGTAGATCTTGGCGTAGATCTCCTGCACACGGGCCACGGGCTGCGTGTTGAAGCACCACCAGCAGACCTTCGGTACCCTGTTGCCCTCGGCCTTCATAGCCTCGAGCTCCTCGAAGAGCGCCGTCCACTGATCCCAGTAGCACACGCCGTTGGTGCAGTCGAGGATGAGCACATCCACACCCGCGTCGGCGAGCATGGAGATGTCGCGGCGTATCACATACTTGTCCGAGGAGAGGAAATAGCCCGACTCCGGCTCTCCCCAGTGGTAGTAATAATTGCTCTGCGTGTTCCAGAGCGAGTTGTCATTGTCCATGCGGGCCGTCGGGTCCTGATTCAGGATCTTGTTGACATCGCCGTTGAGGGGTGAGTTGAAGTTGTGGAAATATTGCTCGTGCCAGGTGACATAGAAGATGCCCACGGCGCAACAGACGCCGCGCGGCGCAGGTGCAGTAAGGCCTTAGTAGAGCAGCAGGCCCGCGATGCCGGCGAGCACTATCATCCGGATGGGATTGATCTTGAAATACCACGTCCCGATGAAGGCCATGACGAATAGGTAAACGCTGATGTAGAACTGCCACGGGTTGACCTCCGGCGCCGAAAAGTTTTCCCTCGTCATGAGCAGCAGGGCGGCAGCGGCGATAAGGCCCACGATGGCGGGGCGGAGGAGCGAGAACATGGTCTCCACGATCTCTGTGTCGCGATATTTGATGATGAGCTTCGTGACGGTGAGCATCAGGATGAACGAGGGCAGGACGACGGCCACGGTGGCCATCAGACTGCCGAGGATGCCCACTGCCGGCGAGTAGCCCGCGTTGACCAGCGCCGTGTAGCCCACGTAGGTGGCCGAGTTGATGCCAATGGGGCCGGGAGTCATCTGACTGATGGCCACGATGTCGGTAAACTGGGACGTGGTGAGCCATCCGTAGCGCGTCACCACCTCGCCCTGGATGAGCGACAGCATGGCGTAGCCTCCGCCGAAGCCGAAGAGCCCTATCTTGAAGAATGTGTAGAAGAGTAGCAGGAATATCATGGCGCGGTGGGTTTATTCCTGAGGCTTGATGAAGCGCGCGTAGATAAATCCGCACACGCAGATGGTGAGGATGATGTAGACGGGCGAGACCTTGAAGATCCATATCAGCATCACAGCGCCCAGCGGTATCCACACATTGGAGAGAGTGATGCCCGCCGTGCGTGCCAGACGGATGCAGGGCGCTGCGATGAGCGCCACCACAGCCGGGCGGATGCCCTTGAAGATGGCCTCCACGATGGCATTGTTCTCAAACTGCTGGAAGAACAGCGCTATCAGGAGAATGATGACGAACGAGGGGAGCGCTGTGCCCACTGCGCAGGCTATGGCCCCGCCCATCTTGCGCAGGCGGTAACCGATGTTGATGCTCATGTTGATGGCGAACACGCCCGGCACGGTCTGCGAGACGGCCAGCAGGTCCAGAAAGTCCTCCTTGCCCAGCCACTTGTGCTTGTCCACTACCTCCGCCCCAATGAGCGGGATCATGGCGTAGCCGCCGCCGATGGTGAACAAGCCGATGCGGAAAAACGTCGTGAAGAAGGTCCAGAGCCTTATGCCCTTGCCGTTGTTATTCTCTGAGTCCATTGCAGTGGCAAAATTACTGCTTTTTGACGAAGTATCAGTCACATTGGCGCAAAGAGTGGTCCAAAATAGCGCAATGTTGCACAGAATGCCCGCCGCCCTTGCCATCGCTCCCCGAAGCGCGCCTCGTTTTTGGCGGGTTAGGCCGCTGCGCGCGGCCCGCCAAGATTGCTTCGGGCAAAGTCTTATCGCACGTTTCGCCGCACACATTCTTATGCGGCGGCTGGTGGCCGCTGCCCTCAGCGGCCCTCCCAGCTAACGCGTCCCAAAAGTAAAGTTCTCTCTCACCGGCAACGCAATTGTATCTTCGCCATCCGAAACACGCACGCTTTTGCCGCTTATCGGAAGAAGCCGATCCCCACACTTCAAAAAACGCTTCCGCATGCGCGGATACTCACAAGGCACCTGAGGAAAAATACCTCAAATGTAGTTCTACTCGTCTCAAATGTAATTTTGGCCTTCCGCGGGCACTGATTATAATATAGTTACAAAGGGGCGAAAATCGCCTTTCGGGCGGCCGCAAGTGCGGGCGCAGAGATTGGTGTGCGGGGAAAATAACTGGGAGGGCCGCTGCCCTCAGCGGCCAAGAGCGAGCCAGAAGAATGTATTGAGCGGTTAAGCGGCGTGAAATTCGTATCGCGTGTTTCGCCGCGCACTTTCTTATGCGGAATGCGGCCGCTGAGGGCAGCGGCCCTCCCAGTTAAAGCCGCGCAATACCTTGGCGAACTTTTCTTATTCCATGCTTACTTCGCGCAAAGCCTTTGCGCACTTTTCGTACTCCCTGCTAACCTTCGCGTAAAACGATACAAGCTTTTCACTTATCGAAGTCCTCAATCCCCTGTCAGTCGATATAATTTCGCCATCCGAAACACGCACGCTTTTGCCGCTTATCGGAAGAAGCCATTCCCCACACTTCAAAAACCGTCCCGCATGCTGAGATGCTCACATAGGACATGAGGAAAACTACCTCAAATGTAGTTTCTCTCGTCTCAAATGTAATTTTGGCCTTTCTCGTGCGCTGTTTTTCAGACATTTACAAAGGCCCCAAAATCGCCCTTTCCGGGGTCGCAAAAAAGAGCATTCTATACCATTAGCCATATTGCGGGGCGGGCTGATAAGAGCGGAGATAAATGATGTGAGCGGCCCTCCCAGCTATGTTCTTCTCATCCGCTCAAAACGGCCTCTGAGCGGCAAGGCATAAAAAAGGGGATACCTCTGTATCCCCGTCATGTTAACCTTAAATCTAATACTATGAAAAACACGATGCAAATATAAGAATTAGTTTTTTTCCCAAAAAGGGGTGATGGCAGAAAAACGCACATTATTTCGTTTTTTTGTTATTAAGTCGCTTTTCCTTCATAATATTTTAACAGAAACGATTATTTTTGCGCCGAAAATGGAGAACTGGAAAATTCGCATCCGCTGCCTTTGTTCGCGCTTCCGGCGTGTGCGCCACCGCAATGGCTATGGCGTGCACTCTCCCTTTGCGTACAATTTCATCAAGAGCGTAGTCTACGAGCGCGGTCAGTATTACGCCTATCCCGCCCTCGCCGCGGCCCGTCGCAAGGCCGCCGGGGAGGAGCGTGAACTGACGCCGCGATGCCATCGCCTGCTTTTCCGTGTAGCAAACTTTGTGCATCCCGCCTCCGCGGCGGTCGTCTCGCCGCATGGGGCGCTGAGCGCCGCATATATTCAGGCGGGCAGTGTCCACGCCGCAGTGACCGTGGCCGATGCGCCGGAGAGCCTGAAGGAGGGCGATTACCAGTTCTATTACGCCGCGCCCCGGGTGGATTTCTCCGTCGTCTGGGAGCGCGCAGCAGCTTCGCCCGCCACGCAGGCTATGGTGTGCAGCGGCATACGCAGCTCGCGCGGAGCCCGCGAGGCGTGGGCCGCAATCTGCGCCGACGAGCGCGCCGTCGTGACTTTCGACCTCTATGAACTGGGGATAGTTTTCCTCGACAAGAATCTCAATAAACAAAATTACATCGTGAGCTTTTAGTCGAAAGCTCACGATGTAATTCCATGTAAAGCTATATAGTTCCCTTCCGGCAAATAAGCATTTGCCGAAGGCAATTTATCAATAATATACCTTGAAGTATTTCAGCGGAATGCGTGCCAGATAGATGGACGGCTTGTTGGTGGCGTGCGTCGAGTAGTAGGTCACCCACAGCGTGTCGCCCACTACGAGGAGCGAGGGATAGGAGCAGTCGCCGGAGGAGGGCAGGACCATCGACTCGGTGACGCGGCCGTCGATGGAAAGGGTGTAGATGGCGTTGGTGGCGCGGCGGGGAATGTGCTCCGAGCGTCCGGAGAGCAGGATGCGCCCGTCGGGAAGCGCCAGAGCGTCGGGGCCGCCGCAGTGGAAGCCCAGGTCGCGCTGCTGCCAGTCGGTGTAGGGCGGGAGCGAGGAGAGGAGTATCGTGGAGCGGCTGCCGCCGTCACGCCTTACGAAGATGAGCATCCTGTTGTCGGCGGTGAAGCGCACGGTGGCCTCGTTGGGACTGTCCTTGACATCAAAGGTCTTGAGCTTGTGATAGTTTATACCGTCCTCCGTGGAGACGAGCTGCAGCACGTTGTTGCCTCCTTTCTCTGCATAGTTGACGCCGTATCCCTTGCCCTCGTGCCACGTCACTCTCCATAGCCACAGGCCGGAGACACTGTCCTTGGGCGTGACGGCGATGGTGCGGGGCTTGGAGAAGTCTTTGCCGTTTTTGGAGAAGCAGACCTGTGTCTCGAGCGATACGAGCTGCTGGTTGCGGTAGAGCAGGCGGCCGAAATTGAGCATCAGGCGGCCGTCGGGCGTCTCGGAGAGCTTCGGGTCTCTGAGGTCGTAGCCTTTGTCCGTGAGCACGGCGCAGCTCTCCCACTTGTTGCCGTCGGGCGATGTGATGATGCGGATGATGCCGTCGGCCTCCCCTTTCTCATTGAACACGTGATTGAATCCCTCCCTGAAAGCACAGTAGTAGTTGCCCTTCCATTTTATGAGTGAGGTGAAAGCGCAGTGGCGCGAGCCGTCGCCCCAGATGCGGTCGACGCTGTAGCTGATGTCCTCGGCCAAAGCCGGCGCGATGACGCTCAACAGGCTCAGGAGCAGGATGAATGGCAATTTGTACTTCATAGCGGTATTGTTTTGGGTTGGTTTATACACCTTTGCTTTGCGTGCCGACGGCTTCTTTCTCGTTGCGTCGCTCAAACTGTGTGGGCTCGTCCTCGTGGCGGCGTTTCCAGCGCTTGTGTGTCCACAGCCAGCGCTCGGGATGGCGGCGTATCATGGCCTCGAGGCGCGCCATATAGTCGTTGGTCAGGGCGAAGCGCGGGAGCGAGGCGGGGTCGTCGGTCATCTTCTCGAGCGTGCAGACATAATAGCCGCGGCGCGGGCACTCGACGCTGGCGAAAAAGACGGTGGCGTTCACCTTGCGGGCTATGCGCTCCGTGCCGGTGTAGACGGGTGTGTCCTGAGAGAGGAAGGGTATCCACTCGTGGATGTTGACCCAGCGCGGGCCCTGATCGGCAATGAAGCCGAGCACATAGCGCCCGCCGCTGTCACGCATGGTGAGGATGCGGCGCAGGGCCTCGTTCTTGGGAATGTTCTCAGCGCCGAATCGGGAGCGCATGCCCAGGAAAAGCCAGTCGGTGAAGTGGCTGCGCAGGGGATGATAGAGCTGTCCGAAGCCTGCGTAGCCCGGGGTGAACCAGGAGGGCATGGTGGAGATCCACTCCCAGTTGCAGAAGTGGCCCAGATAGACAAAACAGATGGGATGGGTCTTGATGGAGGCCTCGATATCGTCGATGCCGCGAAACTGCATGCGGCGGTGCATCTCTTCGGGCGAGATGGAGAGCAGTTTGAACCACTCCACTATGCTGTCCGTAAAGGCATGATAGAACCTGTGCTCGATGGTGCGGAGCTCCGCGCGGCTCTTCTCGGGGAAGGAGTGGGCGAGGTTGGTGCGCACCGTGGCGCGGCGGTAGCCCGCTATGCGGTAGACTATCACATAGAGCAGGTCGCTTATCATGTAGATCACCCGGAAGGGCAGCAGCGACAGCAGGTAGAGAATGCCTCTCGCAGTCTTGTATAACAGCATCGTCATTGTGGCCTCTTTAGTTTGATGGATTCCAGATACATCTGAATTTTCTCGACTACGACATTGGGATCAATCTTGCGGAGACATGCGTAGTCGCCCCGGCGGCATTTCCTGTTGCCGAAGACGGAGCATGGGCGGCAGGGCAGGTCGGTCTGGATGAATGAGTCGGGCGTCTGTCCCCAGGCGGCGAATCCGGCGTAGGGATGCGTGGCGCCCCAGATGGAGAAGACCTTGACGCCGGTGATGGCTGCCAGGTGCATGTTGCCCGAATCCATGGTAAGCATCACGTCGGTGCGGCTCATCACGCCGAGCTCGTCGACCATGCGGCCCTTGCCGATGAGCGAGAACACGGAGGGGTAGCGCGCCTGCCACTCCTCGGCCGTCTTGCGCTCCTCGCTCCCGCCGCCGAAGATGAAGATACGGCGCCCCGGCCGCTTGCAGAGCTGCGCTATCACGCGCTCCATCATCTCAGGGGGGTATATCTTGCCTTCGTGCTTGGCGAAGGGCGCTATTCCTATCCACTCGTTCTCGTTCTTGGCGCCCACGATATTGGCAAGCGTTCCCACGTCGCCCTCATCGTCCCCGAAGATGGAGTGGAACTCGAGCTCCAGCTGAAAGCCTAAGCGCCGCAGCACGTCGGCGTAGCGCTCGGGCGAGGTCTTGAGGGGCTTCAGGCGTTTGTGCTCGGCGCGGGTCAGTTCCTTCTTCTCTATTCTTCCCTTGGTGATGACCGAGACCTTTACGCCGGCCATGCGGAAGCGCGCGTCGAGATATTTTGTGCGCAGCACATCGTGAAAGTCGGCCACAGCGCCCGGGTGTTCTCTCTTGAGCTCGTCATAGAGCCGGCTGAGGCCCCTGATGCCGCGATAGTCGTTGAGGTCTACGCCGTAGAAGTGGACATTGGATGGCATGCCCTCGAAGAGCGCGCTCCACTGCTCGCGCGTCACGATGGTGATGTCGTGGCCCGGATAGGTGTGGGCGAAGCTGTAGATGACGGGCACAGTCATCGCCACATCGCCCAGGGCGGAGAGTCGGAGAGCAAGGATCGTGGCCATCAGTCTTGTGGCTTAGGGGATGGGGAAAGAGCGCGTGAGGATAACATATACGATAATTTATCCTACAGCTCCCTCAAGGGATACGGAGAGAAGTTTGCGTGCCTCGACGGCAAACTCCATCGGGAGCTTGTCAAGCACATTTTTTGCGTAGCCGTTTACGATGAGCGACGCGGCAGTCTCGGGATCGATGCCGCGCGAGGCGCAGTAGAACATCTGCTCTTCGGAGATCTTGGAGGTAGTGGCCTCGTGCTCCACGATGGCGCTGTTGTTGTTGACGTCCAGGTAGGGGAACGTGTGCGCGCCGCTCGTGGAGGAGAGCAGCAGGGAGTCGCACGAACTGTAGTTGCGTGCCTTGTCGGCGTTGCGGCCCACCTTCACCAGCCCGCGGTAGGAGTTCTGGCTGTGGCCGGCCGAGATGCCCTTGGAGATGATGGTGCTGCGTGTGTTGCGCCCTAGGTGAATCATCTTGGTGCCCGTGTCGGCCTCCTGATAATTGTTGGTGACGGCCACGCTGTAGAACTCGGCCTGCGAGTTGTCGCCCTTGAGAACGCAGGAGGGATACTTCCATGTGATGGCCGAGCCCGTCTCCACCTGAGTCCAGGAGAGTTTGCTGTTGCGCCCTCTCAGCGCGCCGCGCTTCGTGACGAGATTGTACACGCCGCCTTTGCCCTCGGCGTTGCCCGGATACCAGTTTTGTACGGTGGAGTATTTCACCTGCGCATCGTTGTTGACCACGATCTCCACGATGGCCGCGTGCAGCTGGTTCTCGTCTCTCATCGGCGCGGTGCATCCCTCGAGATAGGAGACATATCCGCCGTCGTCGCATACTATCAGCGTGCGCTCAAACTGTCCCGTGCCGCGGGCGTTGATGCGGAAGTAGGACGACAGTTCCATCGGGCAGCGGACGCCCTTGGGGATGTAGACGAACGATCCGTCGGAGAAAACGGCGCTGTTGAGGGCTGCGAAAAAGTTGTCGCGGTAGGGCACCACTGTCCCGAGGTACTGGCGCACGAGTTCGGGGTACTGCTTCACGGCCTCGCCGATGGAGCAGAAGATGACGCCCAGTTCCGAGAGCTTCTCGCGGAATGTCGTCTTGACGGATACAGAGTCCATGATTGCGTCCACTGCCACGCCGCCCAGCGCCAGGCGCTCCTCGAGGGGAATGCCCAGTTTGTCAAACGTCTTGACGAGCTCGGGGTCCAGTTCCTTCTTCTTGCTCCGTGTCTCGGGCGAGGCGAAGTAGGAAATGGCCTGATAGTCGATCTGTGGCAGGTGGACGTGGCCCCAGGAGGGCTGCTTGAGCCCCTGCCAGTAACGGAGCGCCTTGAGGCGGAACTCGAGCAGCCACCCTGGCTCGCCCTTGCGCTCCGAGATGGTGCGCACGATGTCCTCGTTCAGACCGGCGGGGATGATGTCGGTGTTGATCTTCGTGGTAAAGCCGTAGGCGTATTTCTTCTCCGCCACGCTCCGCACGAAGGCGTTATCTGTGGGTTTTACGTTTCCTTTATCCTCTGTCATTTAGCTTAGTTCATTTTTCTCCTGCGGATGTGCTTATCTGAGTGCTGTCGCCCCTCTGCGGAGCGACGGAGTCGCTGTCGGAGCCGAGGCTCTCGTCCTCATGCGCATTTCTGTAGGCTTCGAAGGCCATGCCCAGACTCTTCCTCACGGGCTCGTAGAGCAGCGAGGCTTCGGCCTTGGCGGGGCTCACAATATTCAGTACACTCATCACATTGAATATGCAGCTCATCAGGATGAGATACTTCACCACGCTGACCGCTGCGCCGAGGATGCTGTTGGGGAGGCCTATGCGCATGCCCCTGAGGGCGCGCGTCAGGATGTTGGCCACGAGGCCCAACACGATGGGCGTCACTATCCATAGCAGCAGGAACGCGATGATGTCGCCCACTCCGGGCGATGTCCCCAGCCGCGGCGTGAGCACGTCGGAGAAGCTGGAGTAGAGCGTGGCTGCGATGAACAGGCCGATGATGAAGCCGCCCATGGAGATGAGCTCCCTGAGCAGGCCCTGCTGCCAGCCCTTGTAGACGGCCCAGATGAGCAGGAGTATTATCGCGAAGTCGAGAAAAGACATGTGCTACGTGATTACGGTTCCTATTATATATGGTGTGCCGCCGGGCGGAAAACTCCTGCCGTGAGAAGTCTCCCGCCCCGGGCGGATGTCAGAGCGTAGCTTTTACTTCGACCTGCTTGAATGTCTCGATGATGTCGCCCTCCTTGAGGTCGTTGCAGTTGTTGAGGCTGATACCGCACTCGAAGTTGGCCGCCACTTCCCTTACATCGTCCTTGAAACGCTTGAGGGCCGCGATGGAGGTGGTCTGGATGACGATACCGTCGCGGATGAGGCGTGCCTTGTCGGAGCGCGTCACCTTGCCTTCCGTCACAAAGCCGCCGGCCACGAAGCCGACCTTGCTGATGTGGAACACCTGCCTTACCTCGATGGTAGCAGTCACTTCCTCCTTGACCACGGGCTCGAGCAGACCTTCCATAGCGGCCTTGACTTCCTCGATGGCATCGTAGATGATGGAGTAGAGGCGGATGTCGACGCCCTGCTGCTCTGCCTGCTTCTTGGCGATGGAGCTGGGACGCACCTGGAAGCCGATGATAATGGCCTGCGAGGCTGCGGCGAGCGCTACGTCGTTCTCGGAGATCTGTCCGATGCTCTTGAGGATGACATTGACCTTGACCTTGTCGGTCGAGAGCTTCTCGAGCGAATCGCTCAGGGCCTCCACAGAGCCGTCCACATCGCCCTTGACCACGATGTTGAGCTCCTTGACACCGCCTCGGGCTATGCGACGGCCTATCTCGTCGAGCGAGAGGACGGAGTGGGCTCTCAGGGCCTGCTCCCTCTGCAGCTGCTCGCGCTTGGAAGCGATGTCGCGCACCTCCTGCTCGCTGTCCATCACATGGAATGCGTCGCCGGCCTGCGGTGCGCCGTTGAGGCCGAGAAGCGTAGCGGCTCCGGAGGGACCGACACTGTCGATGCGCTGGTCGCGCTCGTTGAAGAGGGCCTTGACACGGCCGTAATTGGTGCCGGCCAGCACAATGTCGCCCACCTTGAGCGTGCCGTTGCTCACCAGCACGGTAGCCACATAGCCGCGTCCGCGGTCGAGCGACGATTCGATGACCGTACCGGTAGCCTTGCGGTTGGGATTGGCCTTGAGGTCGAGCATGTCCGCCTCGAGGAGCACCTTGTCGAGAAGTTCCTTAACTCCGGTACCCTTCTTGGCCGAGATGTCCTGACTCTGATACTTGCCGCCCCAGTCCTCCACGAGGAAGTTCATATTGGCCAGGCCTTCCTTGATCTTCTCGGGGTTTGCCCCGGGCTTATCGATCTTATTAATGGCGAAGACGATGGGGACATTGGCCGCCTGAGCGTGGGAGATGGCCTCCTTGGTCTGCGGCATGATGCCGTCGTCTGCGGCGATGATGATGATGGCCACATCGGTCACCTGTGCGCCGCGCGCTCTCATGGCGGTGAAGGCCTCGTGACCAGGCGTGTCGAGGAAGGTGATGTGACGGCCGTTGTCGAGCGTCACATTGTAGGCGCCGATGTGCTGCGTGATACCTCCTGCCTCGCCGGCGATGACATTACTCTTGCGTATGTAGTCGAGCAGAGAGGTCTTGCCGTGGTCCACATGACCCATGACGGTCACGATGGGCGCGCGGGGCTCGAGATCCTCCTCGTTGTCTGCCTCCTCGGCTACGGCCTCGGATACCTCGGCGCTCACATATTCGGTCTTGAAGCCGAACTCCTCGGCCACCAGGTCGATCGTCTCGGCGTCGAGGCGCTGGTTGATGCTCACCATGAGTCCGATGCTCATACAGGTGGCTATGATCTGCGTCACGGGGACGTTCATCATGGCTGCCAGTTCGGCCACGGTTACAAATTCGGTGAGCTTAAGTATCTTGCTCTCCTTAGCCTCGGCCGTAGCTGCCTGCTGCGCCTGCTCTCTGGCGTTCTCCCTCTTCTCGCGGCGATACTTGGCGCCCTTGCCGCCCTTGCTCGTGTTGGTAAGGCGCGCCAGGGTCTCGCGTACCTGCTTTGCTACCTCCTCGTCCGATACGTCGGGCTTGAGCGGAGTGAGCTTGCGCTGCTTGCCGCGGTTCTTATGATCGGCGTTGCGGGCGTTCTGTTGATTGTTATTGCGGCCGCGATTGTTGTTGCTGCTATTGTTGATCTGCTGGCCTACGGCGTTGACATCCACGCGCTCCTGACCGATGCGGTTGCGCTTGCGATGTTCTCTGCCGGCGGCAGCGTTCTGATTGTTGTCCTGAGCGCCTGCCCTCTCGCGACGCTTCTCCTCCTTGGTCTTCTTGCGGGGACGGGTAGAGGAGTTGATGGCCGAGAGATCAATGGTGCCGAGCACCTTGGGCTTGGCTATCTCGACGTCGGCGTGCAGGCGGAATATGCCGTCCTCCTCCTTTGCGCCGAGGCGTTCCTCTTCCTTCTTGATCTTCTCTTCCTTACGCCTTCTGGCCTCTTCCTCCTTAGAGAGGGGAGCGGGCTGTGCGGGAGCGGCCGGAGCTGCGGGCTTGGGAGCGGCGGCCTTAGGCGCTGCGCTCTCCTTTGCGGGAGCCGGTGCAGCGGCCTCTGCCTTAGGTTCGGCCTTCGGCGCTGCCTTGGTTTCGACGGCGGTCTCAGCCTTTGGTTCTGCCTTCGTCTCCGCTTTCGTCTCCGCCTTCGCTTCGCTCTTTACCTCCGGCGCTGCGGGAGCGGCGGGCTTAGCCTCTGCGGCGGGCTTCTCTGCGGCCTTGGGCGCAGCTTCGGGCTGCGGAGCGGGAGCAGCGGGAGAGCTCACGGCGCTCTTCGCAGGAGCGGCCGGAGCGGCAGCGGTTGCGGGAGCTGCGGCAGGCGATTTCACTTCCTTGCGAGGCGCTGCAGACGTAGCATCGAGGTCTATGCGCCCTACCGTCTTGAAGCCTGGACGCAGGTCGGCGGGAATCTCGGTCTTGATGACCTGCTGCTTACGGGGAGCGGGCGCAGGTTTCTTCTCCTTCTCCTTGCGGTCCTTCTGCTCCATCAGCAGTTTGTCGGCTTCCTTGCGCAGGGTCTTATCGGCACCGAATTTCGTCCTGAGGGCTTCGTACTGCTCTTCGGTGATCTTTTCGTTGGGGTTGGACTTGATCTCCACACCCGTCTCTTTTAGGTAGTCGACGATGGTGTCTATACCTACGTTCAGTTCTCTGATTACTTTGTTAAGGCGTATACTCATATTTCTCTATCAGTCCTCGAATTCTGCATTTAGGATGCGCAATACCTCGTCCACGGTCGACTCCTCGAGATCGGCCTTCTCGATGAGCATCTCGCGGGGCGCGCGGAGCACACTCTTGGCCGTGTTGAGGCCGATGCCCTTGAGCGCATCTATCACCCACTGGTCTATCACGTCGTTGAACTCGTCCAGGTAGACATCCTCCTCCTTCGGCGTGTCGGCCACCTCGCGGTAGACATCGATGGTGTAGCCCGTGAGCCAGCCGGCGAGCTTGATGTTCATGCCGTTCTTACCGATGGCCAGCGATACCTGATCCTGCTTGAGGAACACCTCGGCGCGGTGCTCCTCGGGATTGAGCTTGATGTTGGAGATCTGGGCGGGAGCCAGCGCGCGCTGTATCATCAGCTGCTCATTGGGCGTATAGTTGATGACGTCGATGTTCTCGCCGCGGAGCTCGCGTACTATGCCGTGGATGCGGCTGCCCCTGACGCCCACGCAGGCGCCTACCGGGTCGATGCGCTCGTCGTAGCTCTCCACGGCCACCTTGGCCCTCTCGCCCGGGATGCGCACAGCCTTCTTGATGGTGATGAGGCCGTCGGCTATCTCCGGCACCTCGCCCTCGAGCATGCGTATCAGGAATTCGGGAGCCGTGCGGCTCAGGTAGATCTTGGGATTGTTGTTCGTGTTGTCCACGTGGTCCACTACGGCGCGCAGTGTGTCGCCCTTGTGAAAGAAGTCGCGTGGTATCTGCTCGCCCTTGGGCAGGTACATCTCGTTGCCCTCGTCGTCGATGACCAGCGTCTCGTTTTTCCATATCTGGTAGACTTCGCCGCTCACTATCTCGCCCACGCGGTCCTTGTATTTGTTGTAGAGCGCGTCGTGCTCCAGCTCCAGCACCTTGCTGGCCAGAGTCTGACGCAGGGTAAGGATGGCGCGGCGGCCGAACTTGGCAAAGTCGATGGGCTCGCTCACATCCTCGCCCACCTCGTAGTCGGAGTCGATCTTGTGAGCCTCGTCGAGCGAGATCTCCTTGTTGGGGTCCGTCACCTCATCGTTGTTCACAACGGTACGGTTGCGGTAGATCTCCAGGTCGCCCTTGTCAGGGTTGACGATGACGTCAAAGTTCTCGTCGCTGCCGAACATCTTGGCCAGCACATTGCGGAAGCTCTCCTCGAGTACTCCCACAAGCGTGGTGCGGTCTATCTTCTTTTTGTCTTTGAAATCGGCCAGGATGTCGATCATGCTTTCTGTTGCTTCTTTCTTGCGTGGCATTATACTGTATATTTTTGTTTCTTACTAAAGTATTTATCAGTCCTGACGCGCTTTCCCGTCCCTCTCTCGGGGGAACCGGGGCGGCGCGTCGTGTGGTGGCTATTTGAAATTGATCTTTGCCGAGCAGCACTCGATATCGCTCATGGGGATGTCCCTGTCTACGTCCGTGAGCTTGGGGCGCTTGGCTCCCTCGGGCCTGACCTTGACTCTCAGGGTGAGCGTCACCCCGTCATCGCCTACGGCCTTTAGCGTGCCTGTGAGCTTCTCTCCGCCCTTTGTCTTCAGCTCCACGGCCTCGCCGATGTGATTGACGTACTGCCGCTTCACCTTGAAAGGCTGGCCTATGCCTGCGCTTCCCACCTCCAGCTCATAGTCCTCGGTGTTACGGTCCAGGTGAGCCTCGATGTATTTGCTCAGATCCACGCAGTCGTCTATCCAGACGCCGTCCTTGTGGTCGATCTCCACAACGATGCAGTCGTCTTCGCTAATGCTCAGGTCAGTGAGGAAATACTCTTTGCCTTCCAGCCATTCGTTTACAATCTTTTCTACTTTCTTCTGGTCTATCATATTTTTAGATCACCATATTTATTAACGACAAGTGAGGAACTTGTTGAAGCCCCTCACTCTTGAACGCGTGCAAAAGTACTCATTATTTTTCTAATGAGCAAAGAGTTACGGAAAATAATTTATTATGAGCGACTTTTTACGCCTCCCGCCCCTCCGCCGTATGTTCCGGCGGAATAGCAAAAGGCGTCCGCCGGCGGCTTCGAACGCCGCGGCGTCCGCGCGATGAGGCATTGCGCGAAGTTAGCTTGGAGAGCAAAAAGCGCGATAAGGCCCTCCCGGCGAGAGCCGCGGCCCTCCCGGCTGATGCGGCGGTTCCCCCGATAAATGCGGCGGTTTAGACTAATCGCTGGTGCGTATTTTCCGGCGCTGGAAAGGCCGCCGAAATTGCCTTTGTAAGTGTTTGTAAATCAGTGCCTGCGGAAGGCCAAAACTACATTTGAGACGAGTAAAACTACCTCAAATGTAATTTCACTCATGTCCTATGTGAGTATCACCGCATGCGGAAGCGTTTCTTGAAGTGTGGGGAATGCCTTTTCCAAAATTGGGAAAAAGCGCACGCGTTTCGTATGGCGAAATTATATCGGCGGGCTTGAGGTTGGCAACATATAGATGTATGATTCGTGTTCTGCATATGAGCGAAAAATAACTGGGAGGGCCCTGCCCTCAGGGGCCGTCCGCTGCATAAGAGAGTGCGCGAAGGAATACGCGACTATGCAAAGTGCGAAAGATAGCTGGGCGGGCCGCTGCAGCGCGGCCCGCCTGCCGCATAAGAAAGTGCGCGAAGAATTGCGCGATACTAATTTCTCTCCGCTTACAGCACGTAAGATTTATCGACTCGCTCTTGGCCGCTGAGGGCAGCGGCCCTCCCAGTTATTTTCCCCGCACATCATATCTTAGTAACTTCATGATTTCCGGCGCCTGCGAGAGGGGCGAATTCTACTGCGAGATAAATTTTTTCTGCTGCGAGCAGAATGATCGTTCACTGCGAGAAGAATTTTTTTAGCTGCGAGTGGAATTTTTCCTTCTCCCATGAGCATTTTTCCTTCTCCCGCCGGCATTCATTTTTCTCATATAAGGACTTGTTCCTGACCGTCGGAATATATTTTCTTCCGCATTTGCATTCCCGAGAAGGCATAAAAAATCCCCACGCGCCCGGAGGCCCGTGGGGATAAATTATTCAGACGTCTAATGCCGAAGGAGTGTTACTTGATCAGCACTTTCTTCTTGCCGATGATGTAGGTGCCGCGGCTCAGACCGGCCTTGGCGTCGGCGGCCTTAACGCCCTTCTTGAGGAGGACGCCGTCGATGCTGTACACGTTGACCTTACCGTTAGCGGCTTCGGCTTTGGCCTTGTTGATGGCGTTGATGACGCCGGCCACGTCGATCGTAGCGTCGGTGGTGAGCTGGTCGTTGTTAACGATGCGGCCGCTGTCGAAGTAACCGCGCTGGCCGATGATCCATGCGTCAGTGCCGTTACCGGTGTAGACGTGGTTATCGTCGAGCGTGTAGCTGTCGAGAGCGTTGATTACCTTGCCGCCGAACGGGATGCCCACGCCTGCGGTCACCTGAGTATAGTCGAGGGTGCCGACCAGACCGTTGGCGTCCTTGACTGTGAAGTCGAAGCTGTTGGCCAGAGGTATGCACATGCGGATGCTGTCGGTCGAAGCGGTATACTGGGCGGGATCGCCGGCGATAACTACCATCGGTTCGCCTGCCTGGAAGCTCTTCTTCTCGCTCAGCTCGATCTTCGAACCGTCTTCGCTTATACCCTTGACGGCGTAGGTCTTGATGCCGAAGTCGGCATTCAGATCGGCCTCATTCTCGGTGTATGCGTACGGCAGAGTGAGAATCATGACGTTGTTGTTGCGTATGGTCAGTTCGCCGGCGCCGAGGTCATCGGCCACGGGTTCGAGATTCCATGACGAAGGAGAGTCGGTTGTTGCCTCCCATGTGCAGAGGTATCCGTCGCCGGAAGCGTGGAGCGGAGCCTTGGTGTTATTGCTCTTGTCCTGGCATACGATGGACACCTGACCGCTCTTGAGGAGCGAGAAGAGGTAGGGCACGGAGTCGGTGGTCAGACCGATGCGGCCGTTGTGGTTAGCGGAAACGCCCATGAAGTAACCGGTAGCGCGGTTCTGGAGAGCGTAGACGTTGGGCGTGTTGTTGCCCTCGATCTTCACGAGGCGCCACATCGAGTACGGGTCAGCCTCTACGCTGTCGGCTCTGGTGGCTGTGGCGTGATTGTAACCGCCCCAGTAGAGGCCCATAGTGGTGCCGTTCCATGTGTCAGCCTGACGGGTGGCGTTGGTGTGCGGAGCCATGATTACAGTTCCCCCTACGAAGGAATCCCAGATAGAACCACCGGTGCCGCCTTCATCGTGCCCGCTCCATCCTAAGCGCGATTTGTCGGTATTCACGATGTAATACCATACATTCGGCTGCGGAAGCTTCTGGGCTGCGAGATAGGCGTCGAAGGCCTTGTTGAGATTGTCGAGGCGCTGGTTGAGGTCGGCCGGCTGCGGTTTGTCGTGGTCGTAGCCCTGAGCCTCTTCGATAGCGTTGTTGATAACCTCGAGCTCATCGCTCGGCACATCGCCCAGTTCGTCAGCGTCGGAGAATTTGGCGATGTAGTCGGAAATGTAGGAGATGCGCTGCTCGAGATCGTCGGTGTTAGGCGTGAGGGCGAGCACCTGCGAGGTGAGCTCCTTGATGCGGGCCAGTTCGTCGGCCGTCACCGTGTTGGAGGCCACGTGCTGCTTACCGGTCTCGATGAGGCCGCTGAGCTCGTCGACCAGAGCCTTGAGGCCGTCGACATAGTTGTAGGGCGAGTTCTCTTCGTCCTGAGTCAGCTCGTAGATCTGCGTCTCGCCGATGGTGTACATGGTGTTGGCCTGCGGTTCGATGGTCGAGTTGATGGTGAAGCGCAGGAAGCGGTAAGGCTGATCCATACCCATGATGTTGTAGTTGAAGTAGCGGTTGCCGCCGTCATGCGAGTAGTCCTTCGGACGGATGTAGGAAGGCATGTCGGTGTAGTTGCCGATGTGTGTCCACTGCGATGCGTCGAATGTCTCCTGCTTGCCGAGGGTCTCGTCGTTGGTGGCGTAGAGATCTACGTTGCTCCAGCACTCGCGATAGCCCCAGTTGTTGGCGCGCAGACCGAAGTAGAACTGGAAGTTCTGCACCGGATGATCGCGCAGGTCAAACTGCATCTGCTGCAGGCCGCTCGGAAGCACGGATGCGGTCCATGTGCTCTGGAAGCAGGTGTTCAGATCGCCGTCGATAAGCGACTTGTAGGCTGAGTAACCGCCCGCGCCGGCTGCGGAAGGCTCCTGAGTACCCCAGATCTGCCCCTTGTTGATAGGATCGTCCTCGTCGGTCACCGTGATAAGCGGATTGTCGGTATCGGCGTTCCAGCGGAATACTCCCTTGTATGCAGGCTCGGCCTCGGCCAGGGCATTGCGCATCTCTTCGGTGCGGCGCTGCTGCTGGCTGGCTGTAAGCAGGCTGTCGATGAGAGTCTGATTGGTGAGGCGTTCCAGGCGCCAGGATTTGATCTCCTGATTAACGCCGATGGCTGCGCTCGTCTCGCTCTTGTAGGTCACGAGGCTGTAGGGGGCTTCGTCGGTCGTGTTGCTCATATAATAATATGTGTACTCGCTGCTCTTGGAGGCAAAGGTGAATGTCTGCGGCGTAGTCTGCTTGGCATCGGTCGTGATGCCGTTGGTGGAATACTTGCCGATATATGTGCCGTAGAGCATGCTCTGCACAGAGTAAGTGCCGTCGCCCAGAGGCGTGATGTGGAATACATAGCGCGGGTCGGTGCGCTCTATCTCCTGCCATTTCATGTATCCGGTGTTGTCCGAACGCATGGCGATCTTGTCGCGGGCCATCGAAGGCTGCGTAGGATCCTTGGGCTGGAATGCGGTCTGCGGCGTGATGATGTAGTAGTAGCCGTCCTCTATTCCCACCTCGGAGTGATCCTGAGCGAGGAATTCGTCGGAGGCAGTCTTGAGCTTGGCAATCTCTGCCTTGACCTCATCGTCGGAAGCTGAGCCGGCGGCGTACATCGCCTCGGCCTCGCGGATGACTTTCATGATGGCGGTGGTGTCACCCTTTTTGTCGCCCGGGTTCATGCCGACCTGCATGTCCTTCACCGTACCCTTGGCATCGGTAATGGCCTCGTTGAGAGCGGTCATAAACGGAATGGCGTCGTCTGCAACCTTCACGAGAGTCCACGAACCATCGAGAGGATGGTTGTCGTTGTTGGTCGTGATGAGGCCGCCGTTGAAGCCGCTGCCCCAGTCGCCGTTGAAGAAGTTGTTATTTCCCTCCGTGTAGATCTTATAGATGTTGGAGTACTCGTTTTTGAAGCTCTGCTTCGATACGGAAGTACCGGTCATGCTTACATATCCCCAGCTGTAGCCCGAAGCGAGCGGACGGAAGTAGGTGGAGTCCTGCAGACCGCAGTTCTTCATCACATAACCGCCGTCTGCGGCGCCGGTGATATGCCATACGATCGACGGGTCGAGCGTCGGGTCGGCTATCTCCTCATGTCCCAGATACCAAGCGCCGCCCTTGAACACCGGCTTGAGGTAATGGGTGGCATCGTAACGGTTGATGAGATAGTAGTAACCGTCGGAGATGGGCACCTTCTTGGAGATAAGCGTCTTGGTAGCGTCCTCCAGTTTGTTGATAATATCGGTGTGATCCTCGTCCTTCTCCCAGGCTACCGTGGCTTCCTCCATTACTGTGGAGAGAGCGTCGTAGTCTTCCTGGCTCACCTGGCCGGGCTCCGTGCCGACGGTAAACTGCTGTCCGTTGGCATCGCTGATAGCCTCGCCGAGCTTGATGGCGTTGGTGACCCTATCCGCCGGAACGGGCACGAAGGTCACGGCCGAGTTGGTGTTCTGAGCCTTGAGCGTGCAGATGCTTCCGGAAGTGGTGTTGATGGCGTAGTTGTAGTCATTGTCCGTAGAGAAGAGGTAACCAAAGCCGTCGCTCTTGAAGCGGATCTTGAATTTGGCAGGATTAGTACCCGTCATCAGAATTACGGGACTTTCCTTGCTGCCCTTGGTCACATTCTCGATGTAGGTAAGGTCCTGCGAGCCGCAGTTCTTAATGGTATAAGTCGTGTCGCTCTTGTTGCAGGTGATATGCCATATATACGAGTCGTCGTAGTCGTTCGCATCGCGGGGATAAGCGCTCAGCATCCATGTGCCGGCATCGTCGCCGTTGTTGGTAGGCACCATGCATACCGTCGGGTCATCATAGGCGCTGAAGGTGATGAAGTAGTAGCCGTCGTCAAGCATCTTGTCCACGTCCACGATCTCTGCGGGGTGGAAGAGGGAAGCCGTGTCGACGGGCACGAGGTCCCACACCTTGTGGGCGTAGATGTTAGTATTGTCGCCCCATAAGCCTACGAATCCGTCGCTCTGTGCATGCACGCAGTTGCCCGTCGAGGGTTTGTCGTCCTCGTCGTAGCACATTACGTAGCCTGAGCCGGATGGCGTAACGGTGAACTTGGCGGCGTTCTCGCCGAAGCCGAAGCCGGCCCCTTCACTGTGGCTCGAGTCGCGGTTCCACCACAGCTTGCTGACATAGTTCTGCACAGTGTAGTGGATCCCATCGTCGCTCTTCACGAAACGGTACACATAAGGCAAATCCTCCGGAGTCACCTTGGTACCATAATTGTGGACACCCTGATGATTGCGCCATGAAGTGTTATTGGCATCGTAATACATGCCCTGCCCGGAGTAGTCGGACACGGTAGTATTGATGTAGTAATAACCTTCGGCCAGAGACTGGTCCTGCGCATTCACAGGTTCCACGGCCGCTCCAAAAATAAGAACGGTCAGCATGACGAGTAACCTCGCCAATGTCGATGTAATCTGTTTCATTGCATTTTGTTTAGTGGTTATTAGTATATTTGTTGTATGAATGTCGTGAATTGTGATCCACGTGGTTATCATAATATATTCCTTTTTCCCTCCTTAGTTGCGTTTAGTATACTTCGTCAGAACAAATTCTGCCCAAATATAGGAATATATTTTCGAAAATGAATAACGAAATGCAAAATAAAAGTGCATTTACCATAAAATGTCCTTCGTTTTGTATTTTTGGGGGCATTCGGAGGTTATAAAATTGCGGTTGCGCCGCAGTCTGCTTGCAGGCTCTTATAATAAATCTTGCGAAACTGCATGGCTGGCGAAACGGTATCAGAGAGCGCCGCGCGCAGAAGGCGCGGCTGCATGCGCAATACCTTGCGCATCCGCCTCGTACCCCCGGTCAAGCCGCCGCAAAACGATACAAGCTTTTCTTTTCCCGAGGTCCTCACACCACGGCACCTTCGATGTATCTTCGTCACCCGAAATAACTGCGTTTTTCCGCATTTTTAGAAAAGGAATTTCCCACTCTTCAAAAACCGTCCCGCATGCTGTGTTACTCACATAGGACTTGAGGTAAATTACATTTGAGGTAGTTCTACTCGTCTCAAATGTAATTTTGGCCTTTCGGGGGCGTTGAAAATCATATAATTACGAAGGGGCAAAAATCGGCTTTTTTCGTGTGATAGTAAAATGGTGAGGAGAATCGATGAGCGCGGCGATAACTGGGAGGGCCGCTGCAGCGCGGCCCAAGAGCGAGCTGGTAAATATTACGTGCTGTAAGCGGCGATAAATTAGTATCGCGTATCCCTTCGCGCACTTTCTTATGCTGCGGAGGGCCCCTGAGGGCAGGGGTCCTCCCAGTTAAGCCTCGCGCAATACATTTTCACTCATCCTTTCGCGCTTTGCCCGCGGCGGCTGGCGGCCGCTAAGGCAGGGGCCCTCCCAGCTAATGCGCTTCTAAGCCCCGTCGCGCATTTTATACTCACAGCCAACTACCGCCCATAGCCGAACAAGATTTGCACTTATGGAAGTTGTCGCACCCCATCCTCGCTGATATAATTTCGCTATCCGAAACAACTGCGTTTTTCCGCTTGCCGGAAATAGCCATTTCCCACTCTTCAAAAAACGTTCCGCATGCGCGGATACTCACATAGGACCTGAGTGAGATTACATTTGAGGTAGTTTTACTCGTCTCAAATGTAGTTTTGGCCTTTCGGGAGCGTTGAAAATCATATAGTTACAGAGGGGTCAATTATCCGCATTTTATAGATGGATCGGAGAATGGACGCGCTGTGTTTACCGGACGGTGATAATATAAAATCGGGGCCTCTCTCCGGCGAGAGAAGCCCCGTTATCAATATGTGTCGCATGATGGATGCTATGGCGGAGCGCATTCGCCCGCCGCGGCTTTACCTCACGTCGATCTTGCTGCGGATGATATTCTTGCCGCTTCCGGCCTTTATAATATATATGCCTGCGGGCAGGGCGATGGTCTGCTCGCCGCCGGTGGCCTCTGCGCGGGTCACGCTCATGCCGTCGGGGGTGAACACCTCTATCGCGTCGCCGCGGGTGAGGCCGCTCAGGCTGACGCCGCCGCTCACAGCCCAGGCCGAAGCCTTAACGGCAGAGCGCACATCCCCGATGCCCACCGGGATGAGCCCGATCTTCTCGTCGAGCCAGGGGATGCGCCAGCGGATGAAGTCGCGCACCGTGCCGAGCTCCGCGGTGTAGGAGCCCAGCGCCTGATAGTTGACCAGCACGGGCGTGGAGAGTATCGGCCAGCGGATGAAGTTGAGCTTCTGGCTCTCGTCGATGTAGTCGGCCAGCGAGTCGATGTAAGCCTCGAGGGTGTCGACGGTCAGGCCGAGGTCGTAGCGCGCGTGGCTCCAGAGGTATTTCATCCTGTCGGCCGAGACATTGATGATCCTCTGCGTGAAGCCGCGCATGTTGCCCGCCGTGGTGGCGTTGGGCGTGAAGCTGACAAAGTCGGAATACTGGCTGACGGGGTGCACACGCGAGTCGTTCTCGAAACCGAGGTCAAAGTCCCACACGGGGCCCGTGTAGAAGCGCAGGCTGTCGCGCTCCTTGTACATCCTCACGCTCCAGAGGGCGTCGCTGTTGGCCGCCACCTCGTTGACCATAAAGTTGCGCAGGAAGGAGTCCTCGTCGAGGTAGCGGCGGAAGCCGTAGACGGGGTTGTTGTAGAAGCTCGAGTTGACGCGCCTCACCATCGTGCCGAAGGTCTGCGCGATATACTTGCTCTGGGCCGGCGTGATGTCGTCCTCGTCGGGATATTTGATGCTCACGGGCAGCGAGAAATCGCTTGTGGTAAACTTGCTCTTCTCCCTGTCGGCGTAGGAGTCTATCTCGACGAGGTAGCCGCCCGTCAGAGCGTCGCCCGTGTTATCGTCGGGGGTCATCTTGGTGATGTCCACGCGGTGCTTTCCCACCTCGACCTGGTCGCATATCTGATAGTTGCCGATATATTCGCCGTTGAGCATCACGTCGGCCAGCCGTCCGGCGGGCGTGTAGCTGAGGCCGATGAGTTCGCTCACCCGGAAGGCGAGCAGATTGCGTATGAGGGTCTTGTCGCTGTAGTTGCTCAGCAGCACCCATTTCTTGTCCTTAGCGGGCATGCCGAGCATATGGGCCTTGTGGTCGAGCTTTATCTTGTAGGGCTTTTTGGGGAGGCCCCAGGTGGCGTTGCCGCGACCGCGGATGTTCAGGCTGTCGGAGAGTATGCCCGTGCCGCCGCCCGAGATGACATTGATGTAGCCGCGGATGTATGTCACGCGGTCGTTGATGCCCTGGCAGTTTACTGTGTGGATGGTGAGCAGGGGCAGATTGGTGGGAGTGTAGAACAGGGAGTCGTTGCCCTCGCCCTTATGGCCGTAGAAGCACACCTCGGCGATGTTGCAGCGGGCGTTGTTCGGGCCCACGTACCTCACATAGCGGAAGGCGCGGCTCACATGCACCGAGTCGTTGACGAGCACATTGTCCGACGGCTTGTCCTTGATAATGTAGAGGGGCACGGCGTCGAGAAAGTCGGGCGAGTTGGAGCCCTCGAAGATGCCGAGCTGCAGGCGGTCGGCCCTGCCGGCTCTCGAGGCGTAGCCCACGCCGGTGATGACGCATTTGCGCCCCAGATCGAGCCCCACCCATGTGTTGGAGCGGTCGTAGGAGGCGTAGTAGGTGTTGTATTTCCCGTCGAAGGCCGCGGCCGGAGTGTTGACGCTCTCGGAGGCGAGGCCGGTGGAGTAGTCGACCGACACGGAGCCCATCGGGGTGCCGTGCAGGCGGTCGTCCCATGCGTAGAGCCTCGGCGCGGCGGCCACGGCCAGCATGGCGAAGAGTATGAGTCGTTTCATGATTTCTCTGTTATGATATGGCGGCGCGGACATGCGGGGAGTGAGCGCGCGTTGCCCTTTGCCGGGCCCCGCGGGGCCTTCACTCCGCAGCGCGGAGGGGCCTGAGAGGCGCCCTGCGCCTTCCCTTAGAATCCGCTTCCTGCGCCCGTCTTTACCTTGGTGCGGTAGGTGCGTCCGCCGCTCGTCACGCGTACGATGTAGATGCCCTCGGGCAGGGTGATGTGCCTGTCGCCGCTCACGCCGCTCAGGCTGCCGGCCACAGCGCCGTCGGGAGTGTAGATGTCGATGCGGGCCGTCGTCGTGAGGCCGTTGACGTCGATGCCATCCTCAGAGGCGGTCACGCTTATGCCGCTGCTCTTGACGCCGTTGATGCCTGCGGCGATGAGGCCGACCTTATTGTCCAGCCAGGGGATGCGCCATTTCAGGTAGTCGAGCACTGTCTGCACCTCGGCATCGTAGGAGCCGAGCGCTTGAAAGTTCTGATGCACGGGGGTGGAGAGTATCGGCCAGCGCATAAAGTTGAGCTTCTGGCTCTCGTCTATATAAGAGGTGAGGCTGTCGATAAAGAGTTCGAGATTCTCGTAGCTCAGGCCGTGGTCGTTGCGGGCTTCGCTCCAGAGCTGCTTGAGCCGCTCTCTGTCCACGCTGATAATCCTTGAGACAAACGTCCGCATGTCGCCGGCGCAGGAGCTCTGGGGAGAGAGGCACATGTAGGTGCTGATATTCCCGACGGGATGGGTGCGGCTGTCGTTCTCGAAGCCGAGATCAAAGTCCCATACGGGGCCCGTGTGGAAGCGCAGACTGTCGCGGTCGCGGTACATGTAGACACTCCAGTAGGTGTCGGTGTTGGCAGATACCTCGCCCACGAGGAAGTGGCGCAGGAAGGAGTCTTCGTCGAGGTAGCGGCGGAATCCGTAGCTCGCGCTGTTGTAATACGAGGCCGCCACGACGCCGGCCATGCGCGAGAAGTCGCGCGAGATGCGGGCCGACTGCTTGGGAGCGATGTCGTCTGCGTCGGGCGACTTGATCGTCACGGGCAGGTTGTAGTAGGAGGTGTAAAACTTGGAGGGCTCCTGTCCGGCGTAGGCGTCTATCTCCACGAGGTAGCCGCCGCTGAGTGTCTCGGCCGTCGTGTCGGCGGGCGTCATCTCGGTGATGTTCACGCGCTTCTTGTGCACCTCGATCTGGTCGCACGCCTGATACGTGCCCTTGTACTCGCCGTTGAGCATCACGTCGGTCATGCGCAGCGCGGGCGTGTAGGTCATGCCCATGCACTCGCTTATCTTGAAGGCGATGGCGTTACGGATGAGCGTCTTGTCGCCGTAGTTGTTTATCAGGGTCCACTTCTTGGCCTTGGCGGGCATACCGAGCAGATGTGTCTTGTGGTCGAGCTTCAGTTTGTAGGGCTTCTTGGGGAATCCCCAGGACGCGTTGCCGCGGCCGCGGATATCGAGGCTGTCGGTGTATATGCTGCTCCCGCCGCCGTCGATAACGCTGATGATGGCGCGGCGGTAGATCTCCTTGGAGGTGATCTCCTTGGCGCTGTCCGTGTGGATGGTCAGCAGGGGCAGGTTGGTCGGCGTGTAAAACTGGGAGTCATCGCCCTCGCCCTCGTGCCCGTAAAACTGTACCTCGGCTATGTTGCAGCGCACGTTGTTGGGCCCCACGTACCTCACATAGCGGAAGCCGCGGCTCACATTGACCGCCACCTTGGTGAGCACATTGCTCTCGGGCTGCTCCTTGATCATGTAGAGAGGCACGGCGTCGGAGAAGTCGGGATTGTTGCCGCCCTCAAAGATGCCCAGCGTCAGCCTCTGAGGCCACCCCGCTCTCGAGGCGAAGCCTATGGCGGTGATGACGTACTGCTTCCCCAGGTCGAGGCCCACCCATGTGTACGAGCGCTCGTAGGAGGCGTAGATGGTGCTGAGGTCTCCGTCAAAGGCGTTGGCGGGCGTGTTGACCGTGCGCGAGGAGTCGCCCGTCGCATAGTTGACCGAGACGGACCCGATAGGCGTGCCGCTGAGCAGCCCGTCGTCTGCGCTTACTGCCGCAATGGACAGCGGGAAGAGTATGTATAAAAAGAGTCTTCTTATGTTCATCTGAAATAATGGTATTTGCCGCAAAGTTAGCCAAATAATTGATTTCCCAAATACTAAAAGCCCCGGAAATCGCTAAAACTATGCAGCTCCTGTGCTAAATTATGTATTTTCATGCGCGCCGGAACGACTTTCTGCATAAGCCTTGCCCCGCCTCCGGAGAGATATTGCACAATTTCGCGGCGAACTTGCGACAGAAGAAACCGATTCCCTGAATGATAATCCGCCTCCGCAGGCCCGGAATCACGGCGTGCGGCAGAGGGGCGGAAGGAAGCAAGGTCAGTATTGCCCCACGCAGCCCGCAAAAGTCCGCATGCTGAATTAGTATCCCGTCATGCCGCCCGCGGAGGCCGATAAGGCGGAGAAGGCGCTATATCTGCCCGCTTTCCACGAGCCTCACCACTCTCTCGGTGTCCTTGTCCTCGCCCTGAGGATCGTAGACCTTGTTGAGCCCCATGCCGAAGAGCCCCGCGAACACCTGATAGTAGGCCGCCTTGAAGCTGCCGAGGAACGCCTGAATGAGCGAGTAGCCCGTCTGGTCGCACTCGCGGTAGATGAGCTTGATGAGCAGTTTGCCCTGCGACTTGGTCATCCTGCGCACGATGGGCTTGTACTGCTCCTTGATGCCCTTCTCTACGAGCTTGATGTGGTCGCGGCGTTCCTTCTCCGTGGGCAGCGTCTCGATGAAATCATAGGTCTCGATGAGCGTCTCCTTGGCGAGCTTGGCGTAGGGGAGCACCTTCTTGACATTGAGTACAAGGCGGTTGTAGAACATGCGCTCCCTCTCGCTGCGGAAGCGCTTGGGCGGGTAGACATAGCACGTGGGCGTCACGATGTCGGGGATGCTGTCGCCGTGGTAGGCCGTCTTGCCCACCTGCACATAGAGCGGCAGCGGCGGCACACTGTCTATGCCGGCTCCTTTGTCGTCCTGAGCGTGGATAGTCTCCGCTGGGAACAGGGCCACCAGGAAAAGTAACGCCAATATGCTTCGTCTCATCGTGTCGCAAAAGTAGCAATAAATACTCTTAACCCACGGGGAATTTATATTATTTAACCGCCCGCCCGTTTTGTCCCTCAGGACGTGAAAATTATCCCGATTGCCACATTTTGCTTATCTTTGCAGGCGAAATAATTACATAGAAGAACAGATGGGTTTACAATGTGGTATAGTGGGATTGCCCAATGTGGGCAAATCCACCCTTTTCAATTGCCTGAGCAGCGCAAAGGCTCAGGCGGCCAATTTCCCCTTTTGCACCATAGAGCCTAATGTGGGCGTCACCAATGTGCCCGACGAGCGCCTCAACCGCCTCGCCGAGATAGTACATCCCGGACGCGTGGTGCCGGCTACGGTTGAGATAGTGGACATCGCAGGCATCGTCAAGGGCGCCAGCAAGGGCGAGGGCCTCGGCAATCAGTTTCTGGCCAACATACGGCAGACCGACGCCATCATCCATGTGCTGCGATGCTTCGACGACGGCAATGTGGTGCATGTCGACGGAAGCGTGAACCCCGTGAGGGACAAGGAAGTCATCGACACAGAGCTCCAGCTCAAGGACCTCGACACCGTGGAGCAGCATCTCAAGAAGGTGGAGAAGATGGCCCGTGTAGGCGGCGACAAGGATGCGGCAGTCGAGCTGCATGTCCTGCAGGCCTACTACGACGCCCTCTCGCAGGGCAAGAGCGCCCGCACCGTCCGCTTTGAGAAGAAGGAAGAGCTGCAGGCCGCTCACGACCTCTTCCTGCTCACCTCCAAGCCCGTCATCTATGTGTGCAATGTCGATGAGGCTTCGGCCGCTACGGGCAACCACTACACCGATGCCGTGCGCGAGGCCGTCAAGGACGAAGGGGCGGAACTGCTCATCGTGGCCGCACGCACCGAGGCAGACATCGCCGAGCTCGACAACCCCGAGGACCGCAGGGAATTCCTCGAGTCGGTGGGCCTCAAAGAGTCCGGCGTCAACCGCCTCATCCGCGCCGCATACAATATCCTCAACCTGCGCACCTTCATCACTGCCGGCGAGATGGAGGTCAAGGCCTGGACATTCCACAAGGGATGGAAGGCCCCGCAGTGTGCCGGCGTCATCCACACCGACTTTGAGAAAGGATTCATCAGGGCCGAGGTCATCAAGTATGACGACTATATCAAATACGGCAGCGAGGCCGCCGTACGCGAGGCCGGCAAACTCGCAGTCGAGGGCAAGGACTACGAGGTGCAGGACGGTGACATCATGCACTTCCGCTTCAATGTCTGAAGCCCCGCGCCATAACCCATGACCGCCATGACAATGTCCGCCATCCTCTCTCCGCTTTTCATCTACTGGAATCCGGACCCCATAGCCTTTCACATCTTCTCCCACGGCTTCCGCTGGTACGCCATCTGCTGGGCCGTCGGACTGCTGTTGGGCTATTTTCTGATGCAGCGGCTCTACCGCCAGCAGAACATACCCCAAGACAAGTTCGACCCGCTCTTCCTCTACATCTTCATAGGTGTGATAGCCGGCGCGCGCCTTGGCCACTGCCTCTTCTACGAGCCCTCCTATTTCCTCCCGCGTCCCTTGGAGATCATCCTGCCCATCAGCCACACCGCCACGGGATGGCAGTGCACGGGCTACGCCGGGCTCTCGAGCCACGGCGGTGTGATCGGCATGATCATCGCCATCGTCCTCTATGTGAGGCGCTATAAGGTCAACTTCATGCGGGTGCTCGACAACATGGGCGTCTGCGGTCCTCTCGTGGGCTTCTTCATCCGCATGGGCAACCTGTTCAACTCCGAGATAGTGGGCCGCCCCACCGACATGCCCTGGGGATTTATCTTCGCGGCCAACGGCGAGACCTTCGCACGCCACCCCGGGCAGCTCTACGAGGCGCTGGCCTACCTGCTCATCTTTATCATCGGCCTCATCATCTACTCCCGCCACCGCGACAAGGCCGGCACGGGCTTCTACTTCGGATGGTGCCTCTCGACGGTCTTCATCTTCCGGTTTTTTGTGGAATATGTCAAGGACGTGCAGGAGAGCTTTGAGCAGGGAATGCTCCTCGACATGGGCCAGATACTCAGTATCCCGTTCATCATCATCGGCCTCTACTGCCTCTTTGGCGGCAAGCTCTGCAAGCGCTGGGGTGACGGCGGCGTCTACCACGATGTTCCGCTGAGAAAGAAGAAATAATCCTTCCGAAGGGGCACAAGAAATACCCTCCCTGACGGAAGGACGATTGCGCGGCGTATGGTTCGGTCCATGCGCCGCGCAATCGTATATGGCGGGCGCGTATGTTATCAGGAGTAGCGAGGGGGGAATGGGCGGAGCTATAGACCTGTCCGCGGGGCCGGTTGCGGCGGTCCCGAAAAGGCGATTTTTGACCCTTCCTAACTACTTGATTTATAGCCCTCCCGGAAGGCCAAAACTACATTTGAGACGAGTAAAACTACCTCAAATGTAATCTCACTCAGGTCCTATGTGAGTATCCGCGCATGCGGAACGTTTTTCGGAGTGTGCGCAAATGAGGCCCTGCGCGAGGCGAATTGTCCGCAAGATATACATCCAGGCGTGACCGTGAAGGAATGCCGCGCCCCAGAGGTGGGGGAGCTGTGCGGAGCAAGCGGCGGAAGCGGGCTTTATATGGCTTTCAGCGAGTCGTTTTATGCATAAATTATAAAGAATTAATCCTGCAAACAGGGGTAAATCGCCGTGTGTTTCGTATATTTGCACGAAATTAGCGCTTACTATGGAGAGACAATACATATCACGCTGTCCGGCCTGCGGTTCCGACCACATCGAGAAGCTGCTGACGGCGATCGACTACACGGCCACGGGCGAGACGTTCGAGGTGTGGGAGTGTAAGTCGTGTGGAATGCGCTTCACCCAGAATGCTCCCATCGAGCAGGATGCGGCACGCTACTACCAGTCGCCCGATTACATCTCCCACTCGGATACCCGCAAGGGGCTGGTCAACAAGGTGTACCACTATGTGCGCGCCATCATGCTGCGCCGCAAGGCACGCCTCGTGAAGCGCGCCACGGGCCTGAGCGAGGGCAATCTCCTCGACATCGGCGCCGGTACCGGCTACTTCGCCAACGAGATGAAGCATTGCGGATTCTACGTCAACGCCATCGAGCCCGACAAGGGCGCGAGGGAGACGGCGGCGCGCAACTTCGGCATCGTGGAGCAGGAGCCCGCCGCCCTGAGCAAGTTTGGCGACGGCAGCTTTGACGTAGTCACGATGTGGCACGTCATGGAGCATGTCTACCGCCTGCCCGAGGAGTGGCAGACCATACGCCGCCTGCTCAAGGACAAGGGCGTGCTTATCGTCGCCGTGCCCAACTGTATCAGCGCCGACGCAGCCCACTATAAAGAGAAATGGGCCGCCTACGATGTGCCGCGTCACCTGTGGCATTTCTCGCCCTACACGATGCGGCTTGTGGCGCAGCAGCACGGCTTCTGCCTCGAGGAGATCCATCCCATGCCCTTTGACGGATTTTATGTGTCGATGCTCTCCGAGAAGAACAGCGGCGCCGCGCTCCCGTTCCTGCGCGGCTGTTTGCGCGGCCTGAGCTGCTACCTGCGCGCCCTGTGCGACAAACGCTACAGCAGTTCGCTCATCTATGTGTTCCGCAAGCCGTAAGTATTTTCCGGTAGAAAAGCAATCATACATCAATGTCCGCAAAACATAAAACCCGTAGCAATATAGGCCTCAACATCGTGACCTCCTGCATCAGCACTACGCTGGTGCTGGTGTTGATAGGCATAGTGGTGTTCTTCGTGAGCGTGGCGCGCGAGTTCAGCCGCAATCTGAGGGAGAACTTTACCGTGACGCTCATGCTCGACGACGAGACGCCCAACTCGGCCGCCTACGCCCTCCAGCAGCAGCTCCGCGCCCTGCCGTGCGCAGCCTTTGTCAATTATGTGTCCAAGGAGAAGGCCCAGGCCCTGCAGACAGCCGCCCTGGGCTGCGACCCGGCCGAATTCAACGGTTCCAACCCGATGCCCGCCTCGTTTGAGGTGCATCTCAAGGCCGACTACGCCAATCCCGACAGCCTCAAACAGTTTATTCCCGCGCTCAAGGCCAACCGCTATGTGCTCGACGTCGACTATCCCGAGAAACTGATGGACGACATCAACCGCAACATCCGCAACATCTCCACCGTGCTGCTCGTCGTGGCCGGCCTGCTGATGTTCGTGTCCTTTGTGCTTATCAACAACACCATGCGGCTCAGCGTCTTCTCGCGTCGCTTCGAGATACGCACCATGCAGCTCATCGGCGCGCGGCCCTCGTTTATCCGGCGGCCCTTCATGCGCAACGCCTTCTGGGTGGGCCTCATCGCCGCCGTGCTGGCCGTGGCGCTGCTCTCCTTCGGCATCAAGCTCCTCCTCGAGTTCGACCCCGCGCAGAGCGCCAATGTGACTTGGTACGTGGTGGCGCTGACCCTCGGAGCCGTCTTCGTGGCCGGCATATGCCTCACGCTCATCTGCGCCTCCTTCTCGGTCAATCGTTACCTGAGCCGCAGCGAGACGGAGCTCTATAGAATGTGACAGAAAATAAGAATATCAATCATGGATAAAAACAAACTGGCGTTTACACGCAAAAACTTCATCCTCCTGGGCATCGGCATGGCCGTCGTAGTGCTCGGCTTCATCCTCATGGCCGGTCCCGGCTCCACAGAGACCCACTTCGACCCCGCCATCTTCTCGGCGCGCCGCATCAAGCTCGCTCCGGCTCTCTGCTTCGCGGGCTTTGTCTTCATGATAGTGGCCATCCTCTATCCCTCGCGCGACAACAAGCACGGCGACAAGCCCGTAGACAAGAAATAACGGCGGATGGACTGGCTACAGACAGTGATCATAGCCATCGTGGAGGGCCTGACCGAGTTTCTGCCCGTCTCCTCCACCGGCCACATGATTATCACACAAAACATACTGGGCGTCAAGCAGGGCGATCCCTTTGTCCACGCGTTCACGTTCATCATCCAGTTTGGCGCCATCCTCTCTGTGGTGTGCCTCTACTGGAAGAAGTTTTTCCAGATACGCTCCCGCGAGGAACTGAGGGAGAAACTACGGTTCTACGGCCTGCTCATCGTGGGCGTCATCCCGGCTGTGTTCATCGGCCTCGGGGCTAAGAAAAGCGGTCTGCTCGACTTCCTGCTCGACAGCGTGTGGGTAGTGGCCGTGATGCTCGTCGTAGGCGGTGTGTTCATGCTCTTTGTCGACCGCATCTTCTCGCACGGCTCTGAGGAAAACAAGGTGACGCCGCGCCGCGCCTTTATCATTGGCCTCTTCCAGTGTATCAGTGTCATCCCGGGCGTCAGCCGCTCGATGGCCACCATCGTGGGCGGCATGCAGCAGCGCCTGACGCGCGCCAGAGCCGCCGAATTCTCGTTCTTCCTCGCTGTGCCGACGATGGCGGGCGCTACGCTGCTCGACCTGCTCGACATGCTGCAGGAGAACACGCCGTGGGCCACCACGCACAACGTCATGCTGCTCCTCCTGGGCTGCGTCATCGCGTTCGTCGTGGCTATCCTGGCCATGCGGTGGTTCGTCGGCTTTCTCACCCGCTACGGATTCCGCGCCTTCGGCTGGTACCGCATCATCGTGGGCGGCGTGATCATCGTGCTCCTCGCCCTGGGCTATAACCTGCAAATGGTAGACTAATAAAGGATGAATTTCTTTGATGGGGAAGTGCTTGCGTTCGACAAGCCATACCGCGCCACGTCGTTCAAGGTCGTATACACCGTGCGCAATGCTCTCACGGCGCGCATGGACGGCCGCAAGATAAAAGTGGGGCACGCTGGTACGCTCGATCCGCTGGCCACCGGTGTGCTGCTCATCTGCACAGGCCGCGCCACCAAACGCATCGAGGAGCTGCAGGCGCTCGACAAGGAATACGAAGCCACGCTCCGCCTCGGCGCCACGACGGCCAGCTACGACATGGAGCACCCTGTCGACGCCGAATACCCCACCGCCCACATCACGCGCGAGCTTCTGGAGGAGGCGCTCCGCAGTTTCGTGGGCGAGATACAGCAGGTGCCGCCCGTCTACTCGGCCTGCAAGGTCGAAGGCACGCACGCCTATCATCTGGCTCGCCGCGGCGCCGACGTCAGGCTGCGGCCGCGCCCTGTGACCATCTACGGCATAGAGCTCCTCTCGTTCGAGATGCCCGACGTGAGGCTCCGCATCCATTGCAGCAAGGGCACCTACATCCGCGCCCTGGCCCGCGACATCGGCGAGGCGCTCCACAGCGGCGCCTACCTCACCGCCCTGCGCCGCACACGCATCGGGCCCTACAAAGCCGGCGACTGCCTCGACCCCACGACCTTCGCCGACTGGCTGCAGGGGCAGGAGATCGAGATTCCGACCATTACAGAGGCCCGGACAACAAATGACAGCAAATAAGATTAAGTATCAGATATGAAGTTATCGCAGTTCAAGTTCAAGCTACCGGAGGAAAAAATAGCGCTCTACCCGCCACTCCACCGCGATGAGGCACGCATGATGGTGCTGCATCGTACCACGGGAAAGATAGAGCATAAATTGTTCAAGCAAATACTTGATTACTATGACGAGCACGACGTATTCGTGTTCAACGATACCAAGGTATTCCCCGCGCGGCTCTACGGCCTCAAAGAGAAGACGGGCGCCCGCATCGAGGTATTCCTCCTGCGCGAGCTCAATCCCGAGCTGCGCCTCTGGGATGTGCTTGTCGACCCTGCTCGCAAGATACGTATCGGCAACAAGCTCTTCTTCGGCGATGACGGCAGCATCATGGCTGAGGTGATCGACAACACCACGAGCCGCGGCCGCACGTTGCGCTTCCTCTACGACGGTCCCCACGACGAGTTTAAGCGCCAGCTCTACGCCCTGGGCGAGGCCCCGCTGCCCAAGTTTATCAAGCGGCCCACAGAGCCCGAGGACATGGAGCGCTTCCAGACCATCTACGCCCGCAACGAGGGCGCCGTCACCGCGCCGGCCAGCGGACTGCATTTCTCGCGCGAACTGATGAAGCGCATGGAGATCAAAGGCATCGACTTCGCCTTCCTCACCATGCACTGCGGCCTCGGCACATTCCGCTCTACCGACGTGGAGGACCTCACCAAGCACAAGATGGACAGCGAGCAGATGTTTGTCGAGAAGGAGTGCTGCGACATCGTGAACCGCGGCATCGACGGCGGCCATAAGATCGTGGCCGTGGGCACGACGGTGCAGCGGGCCATGGAGACAGCCGTCGGCGCGGACAACAGGCTCAAGGAGTTTGAGGGCTGGACCAACAAGTTCATCTTCCCGCCCTACCAGTTCCACATCGCCAACGCCATGGTGGTCAATTTCCAGCTTCCCTATTCCACGCTCCTCATGCTCACGGCGGCCTACGGCGGCTACGAGAACGTGATGAACGCTTACAAGGTGGCGCTCAAGGAGGACTACAAGTTCGGCCCCTACGGCGACGCCATGCTGATAGTAGACTAAGGCGTGCACAGCGTTTTCCTGGCCTTCGGCTCCAATCTCGGGGACCGCAGGCAGCATATCCTCGGCGCCGTCGACCGGCTCGCGACACTTGGGGTAGCGATGCAGCAGCTCTCGTCGATGATAGAGACAGCGCCCGTTGGCTTCCGCTCGCCCAATGCCTTTCTCAACGCCGTGGGACTCTTCACCACTGCGCTCACGCCCGAGTCGCTGCTCGCGGCGACGGAGCAGACGGAGCGCCTCATGGGCCGCACTGAGAAAAGCCGCGGCGGCGTCTATCACGACCGCATCATCGACATCGACATCCTCTACTACGACAGCCTCACGCTCCATACGCCGTCGCTCACCATCCCGCATCCGCACATCTCCGAGCGCGCCTTTGTGCTCGCCCCGCTCGCGGAAATCGCCCCCGGGCACATCGACCCTGTCAGCGGCCTCACCGCCGCGCAAATGCTCGCCGCACTCGAGGCGAAAGGCGGGGCTCTTGAGGCGAAAGGCAATGCTCCCGAAGTTTATGGCCGCTCTGTTGAAATAAAAGGTGGGTCTGTTGGGACGAAACGCGGGGCTGTCGGGACGAAGTGAATGGTTTTAGAGGCAAAAGACGATACTTATAAGATGCCTTGAGGAATGCCAACAAGCCCTGAGGAAAGGCCACAGAAGGCGGAGAATTGCCCGGAAAATGGCGATAGCGGCACGCCAAAGGTCCTACAGTCACGGGCAGACAGACACAAAAAGGACGGCTTCGAAAGCCGTCCTTTTTGTGTCTATTTCGGTGAGCGGGCGCTCGGCGGAGGATTTATCGCCCTTCAGAGCCCCATAATGGCTCTAAAGGACCCCTTTATTGCCCCTTCTGCGGGCCTTTATGCGTCGATGTTGGCGTAGGTGGCGTTCTCCTCGATGAACTCGCGGCGCGGGCCAACGTCCTCGCCCATCAGCATCGAGAAGATGTAGTCCGCATCGGCTGCGTTCTCGATGCTCACCTGCTTGAGCAGGCGTGTGTCGGGGTTCATGGTCGTGTCCCAGAGCTGCTCGGCGTTCATCTCGCCGAGACCTTTGTAGCGCTGCGTCGTGACGCCTTCCTCCGAACCGTTGTTGTATTTCTCCATGAAGCGGCGTCGGTCGACATCGGTGTAGCAGTATTCCTCGATCTTGCCCTTCTTGCAGCGGTAGAGAGGTGGCGTGGCGATGTAGAGGTAGCCGTCCTCGATGATCTGCGGCATGTAGCGGTAGAAGAGCGTCATGATAAGTGTGTCGATGTGTGAACCGTCGACATCGGCATCGGTCATGATGATGATCTTGTGGTAGCGGAGCTTGTCGATGTTCGCTTCCTTGCTGTCGCCGTCCACGCCGAAGCGCACGCCGAGGGCCTGGATGATGTTGTTCACCTCTTCGCTCTCAAAGGCCTTATGCCACATGGCTTTCTCGACATTCAGGATCTTACCTCTCAGGGGCAGGATGGCCTGTGTCTTGCGCGAGCGGCCCTGCTTGGCGGAGCCGCCTGCCGAGTCACCCTCTACGATGAACAGTTCGCACTCTGCGGGGTCCTTCGACGAGCAGTCGGCCAGTTTGCCGGGCAGTCCGCCGCCGGAGAGAGGGCTCTTGCGCAGCACGCTCTCGCGGGCCTTCTTGGCTGCGATGCGGGCCGAGGCGGCCAGCACCACTTTCTCCACGATCAGTTTGGCCTCCTTGGGGTGCTCCTCGAGATAGTTGGACAGCGCCTCGCCTACGGCGGAGTTGACAGCGCCCGTCACCTCGTTGTTGCCGAGCTTGGTCTTCGTCTGGCCCTCAAACTGCGGTTCGGCGACCTTGACGGAGAGCACGGCCGTGAGGCCCTCGCGGAAATCCTCGGGGGCTATCTCCACCTTGCTCTTCTCGATGACCTTCTGATAGTTGTCCTCGGCGTATTTCTTGAGCACACGCGTCAGCGCCTGGCGGAAGCCCTGCACATGGGTGCCGCCCTCGATGGTGTTGATGTTGTTGACGTAGGAATGGATGTTCTCCGTGGAGGACGTGTTGTACATGATGGCCGCCTCGATGGGTATGCCCTGACGCTCGGTGTTGAGGTAGATGATATCGTCGAAGAGATGTATGCGGCTGGAGTCGATGTAGCGCACGAATTCGCGGAGGCCTTTCTCGCTGTAGAATACCTCCTGCTTCGTCTTTCCCTCCTCGTCGGGACGACGGTCGGTCAGCGTGATGCGAAGCCCGGCGTTGAGGTAGGCCAGCTCGCGCATGCGGGCTGCCAGCAGGCTGTACTTGTATGTCGTGGTGATGAAGATGCTGCCGTCGGGCCAGAAGTGCTGCAGTGTGCCGTGCTTCGTGGTGTCGCCCACTATCTTGACGCTGTAGAGGGGCTTGCCCTTGGCGTACTCCTGCTGGTAGATGTGGCCGTTGCGGAACACCTGTGAGATCATCTTGGTCGAAAGGGCGTTGACGCACGATACACCGACGCCGTGGAGGCCGCCGGACACCTTGTAGGAGCTCTTGTTGAATTTGCCGCCGGCGTGAAGCACCGTCATCACGACTTCCAGAGCCGACTTGTGCTCCTTCTCGTGCATGTCGACCGGTATGCCGCGGCCGTCGTCCTCTACGATGATCGAGTTGTCCTCGCAGATGGTCACCTCAATGTGCGAGCAGAAACCCGCGAGGGCTTCGTCGATGGAGTTGTCCACCGTCTCGTAGACCAGATGGTGCAATCCCTTCTCGCTGATGTCGCCGATGTACATGGCGGGACGCTTGCGCACGGCCTCGAGGCCTTCGAGTACCTGAATGTTGCTCGCGGAATAGTTTTCCTCTGCGATTTTTTCCCTTTCGTCTATACTCATATTGTGATTTTTTCCTTTTGCCTTAACAGTTACAAAGGTAGTGTTTTTCTTCGACATAGAGGGCCCCAGGTGGGTAAAAACTTTCCCCCTCAGGCCCTGTGTTTACGCCCTCTCAGCTCAGGACGATAAAAACGGCGCAGCCCAGCAGGCAGAGCGCCAGTACAAGGTCTATCCTGCGGCGATAACGGGCGTATTGATGGTGAAACGCGCTGCCCACGAAGATCCACGCCAGATTGCCCCCGGGCCCCGCTATCTCCAGCAGTCCCGCTATGGGCAGCATGGCGGCAAAGTTGTTCGGTTCGTAGGGGAGGACGTAGGTGGAAAAGACCAGGATGTCCAGAAGCAGCAGTTTGGCATTGGTCAGCTGCACTATCATGCCCGAGAGGAATGCGTTGCTTTTGCGGCCTACGCGTGCCTTGCCCGAGAAATGATATACCTGCCACGCCAGATAGACCATATATGCGGAGCCGACGTATTTGACATAGCGCACATACTGTCCCATCGCCTCGCCCAGCAGATGGGTGGCGAAGGCCATGACAAGCGCTCCGATGGTGAAGCCCACCAGCAGGCCCAGCCACATCCGGAGCGCCGCGCGACGACCGTACCTCAGCGCATACGTCAGGCTGAACACGTTGCCCGGCCCGGGGGAGAATCCTACCCCGATAATCATCAGCAGCAATGACGGCAGCAGCTCTATAGGCATGGCTTCGGGTGTTATGCAGGCGTTCCCGCCCGGCGCCGGACATCGCTGCGGCAGGCAGAAACAATAAAAAGCGATCCGTCCCTATAAGGGGATCGTCCGCTTAATAAATAACCTAAAAATAAATAGTATGAAAAACTTACTTCAAAGAGTTCACGTGTTTGGCAACGGAAGACTTCAGATTGGCAGCCTTGTTCTTGTGAATGATGTTGGTCTTAGCCAATTTGTCGAGCAGGCGCTGTACCTTGGGCAGCTGCTCCTCGGCCTGAGCCTTGTCCGTTGTGGCGCGCAGATCGCGCAGAGCGTTACGCATGGTTTTGGCATAATAGCGATTATGCAGACGACGTTTTTCTGTCTCGCGTATTCTCTTGAGTGCTGATTTATGATTTGCCATTTCTTATATGTATGTCTTTTTTATTTGTAGCCGATAGCAGAGTCGAACTGCTCTTTAGAGAATGAAAATCTCTCGTCCTAACCGATAGACGAATCGGCCGCCTTAGAGCGAGCTGAACGCCCCTCGGGCTCAGTTGCGAGTGCAAAAGTATGACTTTTCTATTTATCAGCAAAATTTCTCGCCTTATTTTTTGTGTAAAACACAATTTTTCCGCCTCTTATGGCCTCCGCGACTGTGAATTCCGCCCTTATCTCCGGCCTGATCATCGCCTTTCTCAGCCTCGTTCATTGCCTTTCTCCCCACCCTCGCCCCGCTCTCTTATACCTTCGCTTGCATCCTGGCCGCAGTGGCGCGGCTCGCTTGCCGCGCGCAGGCGGAGAAGCGGAATGCGCGACACGATTTTCCCGTCGCTTAACCACTCATTAGATTTTCTTGCTCTCTCCCGGCCGTGCCGTATAAAGTATAGAATCGTATAATGCACATGCGCATCTACTACTTTCATGAGGCTCTTGCGCCGCAAATTACTACGCGCTATGCCTCTTTGGGCATGCGGGCCGCGCTGCAGCGGCCCGCCCAGCTATTTTTCGCGCACAATAAGCTATTCGCACGCAGTCTTGATGCTCGGAAGGGCTGTTTTTGACCCTTTGCAACTGCTTCAAAATCAGTGCTCCCGGAAGGCTAAAATTATGTTTGAGACGAGTAGAACTACCTCAAATGTAATTTTCCTCAGTTCCTATGTGAGTATCCCAGAATGCGGGACGATTTTTCGAGAGTGGGGAATGGCTATTTCTGACAAGCTGAAAAACGCAGATGTTTCGTATCACGAAATTACATCAGCGAGGATGGGGTGCGACAACTTCTATATGTGCAAATCTTGTGCGGCCTCTCGCGTACTTAGCTGGGAATACGAAATGCGCGACGGGGCTTTGAGGCGAAGTTAGCTGAGAGGGCCGTTGCCCTCAACGGCCGCCAGCCGCCGCGAGTAAGTGCGAAAGGACGAGTGATAATGTTTTGCGCGAAGTTAAAGTGAAGAACAAAAAGTGCGATTAATTATGAGGCGAAGCCTAACTGGGAGGGCCGCTGCCCTCAGCGGCCGTCCGCCGCATAAGAAAGTGCGAGACGTATCGCGCTATACTCACTTTTCGCCGCTTAGCCGCTCATTAGATTTTCTTGGCTCGCTCTTGGGCCGCGCTGCAGCGGCCCTCCCAGTTAATGCGGCGAAAGCCATTCTCGCAAATAACCTCGCGCTTTGCCTTATCGGGCATGCGGCCGCTGAGGCTGCGGCCCTCCCAGCTATTTCCCGCGCATGACAAGCTCCTCGCCTGCATTCTGCCAGCCCCGGGAACAGGCGAATTCCGCCCTTTGTAAATACATGAAAATCAGCACTCCCGGAAGGCCAAAATTACATTTGAGACGAGTAGAACTACCTCAAATGTAGTTTTCCTCATGTCCTATGTGAGTATCCCAGAATGCGGGACGATTTTTTGAGAGAGGGGAAGAGCTTTCCATTCTTTTCGTATAGCCATCAAAATGCGAGGAGGCGGATGGTCGTGAAAGCTTAGTAGTGTATTTTATGAGGCATTGCCTTATATACAGGAGTGCATCCGCGTATAAACAACACGAGGCCGGCAGCTTTTACTGTCGGCCTCGTGTATATGTTGGCGGTGGTCTGCGCTAAGCGTCTGGCTAAAGGGGGCTCATCTGTTCATCGGCGGGAAGACGCGGAAGGCGAAACCCTGCGACTGGAGCCATTCTATCGCCCTCGGGAGGGCGTAGATGATCTTGTCTTCCGACTTGAGAGAGTCGTGGAATGTGATAATCGACCCGTTGCGCGCGTATTTCCGCACATTGAGTAGCACGTCGCGGCCGTTGAGCCGGATAGAGTAGTCGCGGGTCACGAGGTCCCACATCACTATCTGGTAGCGCTGCTTTACGGCGTGATACTGGTCCCACTTCATCCACCCGTGCGGCGGGCGGAAGAGGTCCGTCTGCAGGAGGATATTGGCCTTGTCCACATTGCGCAGGTAGGAGCGTACCCCGTGCCTGAGACCGCCGATGTGATTGTAGGTGTGATTGCCGATGCGGTGACCCGCGTCGCGCACCATGGCCAGTTCCCTCGGGTGGCGGTAGGCATTCTCGCCGACCATGAAGAAGGTGGCGTGGATGTCGTAGTGGCGCAGCACATCGAGTACCCACGGGGTGACGGCGGGGATGGGCCCGTCGTCAAAGGTGAGGTACACGGCCCTCTCATTGGGGTTCATCCTCCACAGGGCGTGGGGGTAGAGCCACCGGAGGAAGGGGGCAGGCTGCTCGATTATCATTAGTGTGAACTCTTGGAGCGCAGCCCTCCGGCTTTACTCTTCGGCGCCGTCTGCGTCGCCGCCCTGGTAGTCCATGGGCGACGTGCCGGTCTTGCTGGTCCAGTTCTGATAGTATCCCATTATCTCATTTTCCAGCAGCTTGGCCTTGGGCGAGTGGAAGCTTGCGTAAGCAGCTCTCACAGTCTGGAGCACCTGCAGATTGATGAGGTACTCGCGGCGGTAGTTGCTGAGGTCTGAGGCTGAGAGGGAGTTGTACCATGCGAAGTACTGCTTGGCGTAGGTCTCGATCTTGCCGAGGATGTACTGTGCGCGGCTCTTGTTGCCGGTGAGCCAGAGGGCGCGGGCCAGTTCCACGGAACCGCTGCGCCAGTCGTAGGGCACATTCATCTCGGGGATCTCCTTCTCGCATCTCTCTACCAGTTTGCGGGCCTTGTCCATCTCCTTACGGTCGATGAGCTTGAGGGCCGTCTGGGCGAAGAGGATGCGGTGGCTCCAGCACATGCGCATAGCGTTCTCGTCGATGTAGATGGGGCGCTCCTTGAGGCCGCCGTAGCGGAAGCGGAACATGAGGTTGTTGTAGCACTTCTCGGGGTCGATGACATTGCCGTTGCGCGCCGTGTTGTAGGGCGTGATGCGGTTGGCCATGCCTTCGCGTACGAAGTAGTCGCCCATGTTGCCATAGTTCTCGCTGCCCACGGTGGTGCAGATGAACATCGGGCGCTTGAAGTTGGTCTGGCAGAGCATGTCATAGAGCATGAGCTCGCTCTTGTAGACGGAGCGGCGTCCCTTGAGGGAGATGACCATCTTGTCGGGGATGCTGTCCGGCCCGCCCTGCAGCCACATGCCGCTCTTCTTGACGGCTTCCTTGTCGACGGTCATCACGATACTGTCGGTGGGGATGACGCGGAGCTGCGGATCGGGATTGAGCACAAAGTTCTTCATGATGTACTTGAGCTCGAACATGTCGCCCTGCTCGGGGTGCTGACGATTGTATGCGATGAGGTCGTCCTTCTGCGTCGGGTCGACGGAGACGAGCTCGTGTTCGCCGTTGGAGACATACTGCAGGCGGGTCCAGGAGATAGGACATCCGGGCGAGGTGTAGGCCGGGCGCTTCATCTGGTCGATATACCAGTCGGTCTGCAGGTAGGAGAAGTTGCAGACGCGGGCGTCTGTGCGCAGGCCTTCCACTTCCTGATTGTACCACTGTGGGAAGGTATCGTTGTCGCCGTTGCAGAAGATTATCGGGTTGCCCTTATCGGGGAGAGTCATCAGATAGTTGCCTCCGAAGTCGCGGCACATGTAGCGGCCGCTGCGGTCGTGGTCGTCCCATGTCTGCGACACCATCTGTATCGGCACAAGGAGGCACACGATGGTGGCTAAGGCCGAGGCTGCCGCGGGGGCGAGCTTCAGTTTGCGCAGTCCTTCGGCGATGGCCAGTACACCGAGGCCTATCCATATGGCAAAGGCGTAGAAGGAGCCCGCATAGGCGTAGTCGCGTTCACGCGGCTGGGTGGGAGTCTGATTGAGGTAGATGACGATGGCTATTCCCGTCATGAAGAACAGGAAGAATACCACCCAGAACTGCCGGATGCCCCTCTTGCCGCGGTAGGCCTGAAAGAACAGGCCGATGAGGCCGAGGATGAGCGGCAGGCAGTAGAACACATTGTGACCCTTGTTGGCCTTGAGCTCGTCGGGAAGCAGGTCCTGATCGCCGAGGCGCATGTTGTCGAATGCCTTGAAGCCCGTTATCCAGTTGCCGTGGTCCTTCTCGCCGAAGCCCTGCAGGTCGTTCTGCCGGCCGGCAAAGTTCCACATGAAGTAGCGCCAGTACATAAAGTTGAGCTGGTAGGAGAAGAAGAATCTGAGGTTCTCTATCTGCGTGGGCATCTTGACCGAGGTGGCCTGGCCCGTCGGGTCGTCGTAGGGCACCTGCTTGCCTTCTACGCCGCCCATCCAGCTCTCGTATGCGCTCGCATGATCGGCGTCCCACATACGGGGGAAGAGCATGTTCTGAGCGTAGAGGTATTCGTTGTTATGACCTACTACTACGTATTTGTCCTTCTCGTCCTTGCTTTCCTTCTCCTTACGATTGTAGATCGGCTTGCCCTGCTTGGTCTTCCAGGTGAGCATACCGTTGCCTGCGGCCTGATACTGCGGGCGCGAGGTGTAGGCCTGACCGTAAAGGAGCGGCCAGCCGCCATACTGCTCGCGGTTGAGGTAGGAACCGAGGGTAAAGACGTCTTCGGGGGAGTTCTGGTCCATCGGCGGGTTGGCCACGGAGCGTATCACGATGATGGCGTAGGATGAGTAGCCTATCATGAGCATCAGGAAGCATAGCAGGGTGGTGTTGATGATCCTCGAGGATACGAGGAAGCCCTGCTTCTTGCCCGTGAGCTTACGACGCAGGAAGAAGATGATGAGCCCCAGAATGATGATGCCCGACACGACGGTCTCAAAGCCGTAGCCGATGAAGGGAATGCCCAGCAGCGCCACCGACAGGGTGGCGGAGATCACTATGCGCTTGCGGCTGCGGTCAGTCTGGCTCTCGTAGATGGCCCAGATGACGCATGCTACAAGCAGGATGATGTAGATGACCAGACCGGTGTTGAAGCTGAAGCCGAGAGTGTTGACGAAGAAGAGCTCAAACCATCCGCCTACCTTCACGATGCCCGGCACAACGCCGTAGAGCACGACGGCCACAAGGACGAAGGACACCAGCAGCGCCAGGATGGATCCTTTGGCTCCGAGGTCGGGCTTCTTCTTGTAGACATAGATGAGCACAATGGCGGGGATGCAGAGCAGGTTGAGCAGGTGGACACCGATGCTCAGGCCCGTGAGGAACGCGATGAGCACAAGCCAGCGGTCCGAGTGGGCCTCGTCTGCGCGGTTCTCCCACTTGAGGATAAGCCAGAAGACAAGGGCTGTGAACATCGACGAATAGGCGTAGACCTCGCCCTCCACGGCGCTGAACCAGAAGGTGTCGCTCCAGGTGTAGGCCAGAGCGCCCACCATGCCGGCGCCCATTATCTCGATGGTCTGCCCGAGGGTCGGCTCCTCGCCGTCCTTCACGATGAGCTTGCGCGAGAGGTGGGTGATGGTCCAGAAGAGGAACAGGATGCACGCTGCGCTCAGGAGAGCCGACATCGTGTTGACCATCATGGCCACGTGGGCCGTGTCATGGGCCAGCTGAGTGAAGAGATTGGCCGTGATCATGAACATCGGAGCTCCGGGCGGGTGCCCCACTTCAAGCTTAAATGCCGAGGAGATGAACTCCGGGCAGTCCCAATAACTTGCACTCGGCTCAATGGTCGAGCAATAGGTAAATGCCGCAATGGCAAACGCTATCCAACCCACGAGGTTGTTGACTGTCTTGTAGCGCATCGATAATGTTGTTGTTTTGTTTATAATCTTTATAAGCGTGCCCGCAACGCTCCTCCAAAAGCGGCAAAGCGTGACGGTCAGGCATTTTATGGCGCAAATTTACATATTAATTCCCACTCTGCCAAAGTGTGAGAATTTTTTAATGAAGCTCTCCCGTATAGCCCTGTAGTATGTGCCCCGCGCCGATATTTATGCCCGCAGGCTGAGGTGGATATGAAAGGAAAAGTGTAATTTTGCCCTCGGAAAAGACAACTGCCGTGCGCTTCCCCATGAAGCGCCGTGAATATTCTATTTATATTATGACTACGAAACCATCCATTCCCAAGGGCACGCGGGACTTTCTCCCCGAGGAGACAGCGCGCCGCAATTATATCTTCGACACCATCCGCGAGGTCTACGAGCTCTACGGATTCCGCAGCATCGAGACGCCGGCCATGGAGAACCTCTCCACCCTCATGGGCAAGTATGGCGAGGAGGGCGACAAGCTCCTCTTCAAGATCCTCAACAGCGGTAACTTCCTCAGCGACTTACAGCCCGGGGATATCAATCCCTCTCATCTCGGCCATCTGGCTTCCGTGCTCTGCGAGAAGGGACTGCGCTACGATCTGACCGTGCCCTTTGCGCGCTTTGTGGTGCAGCACCGCGAGGAGATCAAGCTGCCGTTCCGCCGCTATCAGATACAGCCGGTATGGAGAGCCGACCGCCCGCAGAAGGGACGCTACAGAGAGTTCTACCAGTGCGACGCCGACGTGGTGGGCAGCGACTCGCTGCTCAATGAGGTGGAGCTCGTGGAGATCATCGATGAGGTATTCTCCCGCCTCAATATTAATGTAGATATCAATATCAACAACCGCAAACTTCTCACCGCCATGGCCGAGCGCATAGGCGCCGCCGACAAGATCACCGAGGTGACCGTGGCCATCGACAAGCTCGACAAGATCGGGCCCGAGGGCGTGGAGGAGGAGCTCCGCGCTGCCGGCATCGACGAGGAGGGCATAGCCGCCCTCCGTCCCGTCATCGGCCTGCAGGGCTCCAACGATGAGAAGCTTGCCGCCATGCGCAGCGCCTTCGGCGACATCCCCGCCGGCGCCAAGGGCCTCGAAGAGACGGAATTTGTCCTCGGCGCGCTCAGCAGTCTCGGCCTGCGCTCACGCGTCACATACAATCCCGCCCTGGCACGCGGCCTCAACTATTACACGGGCTGCATCTTCGAGGTGAAAGCCCTCGACACACAGATCGGCTCCATCACCGGCGGCGGCCGCTACGACAATCTGACCGGCATCTTCGGCATGCCGGGCCTCAGCGGCGTGGGCATCTCCTTCGGCGCCGACCGCATCTACGACGTTCTTACGACACTCGATCTCTTCCCGCCCGAGACAGGCCGCACCACGCAGCTCTTCTTCGTCAACTTTGGCGACGAGGCCGCCACGACGCGCTGCCTAAAGCTCGCCTCCGCCGCCCGCAAGGCCGGCATCCGCACCGAGGTATTTCCCGACGCTGTCAAGATGAAAAAGCAGATGGCCTACGCCTCCGCCCTCGGTGTGCGCTATGTGGCCATCATCGGTGGCGACGAGCTCAGCGCCGGCACGGTGACGCTGAAGGACATGGACCGCCGCGAGCAGCAGACCGTCGGACAGGCAGACCTCGTAGAGACCGTCAGGGCCGGCCTCTGAGCCCGGCCCGCGCTTCCCGCAGCGGCTGTCTCCCGCGCGCTCATCGGGCAACAGGCTGCCGGCCGCCACGCCGCGCGCAGCTTTGCCCCGATGTCCAGCGGCGTAAGCCCGTTCCCTGAAATCCCGCTTCCCTTGACCACCATCAATCCTTTCTCCCGTCCGCTCTATGTGATGCTCAAGCCCGCCGGCGCCCTCTGCAACATGCGCTGCGACTACTGCTACTACACAGAGAAATCGAAGCTCTACACGGAGAAGGGCAATCACGTCCTTTCCGACAGCCTGCTCGAGCGGTTCGTCCGGCAGTATATCGAGGCGCAGACAGGCCCGGAGGTCAATTTCACATGGCACGGCGGCGAGCCCCTCATGCGCCCCATATCCTTCTACCGCCGCGCGCTGAGCCTCCAGCGGGCCTACGGCGCGGGCCGCAGGATAGTGAACTGTATACAGACCAACGGCACACTGCTCACGGACGACTGGTGCCGGTTTCTCAGGGAGAACAATTTCCTCGTGGGGCTCTCGGTCGACGGCCCCAGGGAGTTTCACGATGAATATCGCCGCACCGTCGCCGGAGGCCCGACCTTCCGGAAGGTGATGCACGCGGTCGAACTGCTCAACAGATACGGGGTGGAATGGAACGCGATGGCCGTGGTCAACGAATACAACGCCGACTATCCCCTCGAGTTCTACAGATTCTTCCGCGACGCGGGCTGCCGCTACCTCCAGTTCACCCCCGTGGTGGAGCGCATCATGAAGCGCGGCGACGGCCTCACGCTGGCGCCGGGTATGCAGGAGGAGGGAAAGCTCGCGCCCTTCAGCGTGAGCGCGGAGCAGTGGGGCGCGTTCCTCATCGCCGTCTTCGACGAATGGGTGCGCCGCGACGTGGGCACGATGTTCGTCCAGCTTTTCGACGCCACGCTCGCCCTCTGGGCCGGTTTCCCGCCCGGCATCTGCACCCTGGCCCGCGACTGCGGCCACGCCGCCGTGATGGAGTACAATGGCGATGTCTACTCCTGCGACCACTTCGTATTCCCCGAGTACCGCCTCGGCAATATCCGCAGCAAGACCATCACGGAGATGATCTACAGCGAGCAGCAACGGCAGTTTGCCGCCATGAAGCGCGGCAGCCTCCCGCGCCAGTGCCGCGAGTGCGAATTCCTGTTCGCCTGCCACGGCGAATGCCCCCGTAACCGGTTCCTCAGGGACCGCTACGGCGAACCGGGGCTCAATTACCTCTGCAGCGGCTACCTCAGCTACTTCCGCCACGTCGCTCCATACATGGATTATATGAAACACGAGCTCTCCGCTCAGCGCCCCGCCTCCGGCGTCATGGATGCCATACGTCGCGGCGAACTGCCCGCGCCTTCCCAATCTGATTTATAGCATGCTTCACACCTCCCGGGCCATCGTACTGCGTACCATCAAATATAAGGACTCCACCATCATCGCGCAGATGTACACCGCGACCGACGGCCGGGCCAGCTTCGCCGTGCGCATCCCCCGGACGGCCCGCACACGCCTCCGCAGCAGCCTCGTCGTGCCGCTCGCCATGCTGGAGGTGGACTGGAAGGACGCCCGCGGCAAGGGCTTGGCGCACGTCGTCTCCGCCCGCCCCTATTACATCTACACCGGCCTCGAGTACTCTCCCGTCAAGATGGCCGTGGCCATGTTCATCTCCGAGATGCTTACGGCCAGCCTCCGCGCGGGCGTCGCCGACGAGAGGCTCTACCAGTTTCTCGACACATCGCTCCGCTGGCTCGATGTCACGGAGGGCAGCTGCGCCAACTATCACATCGTCTTCCTCCTCCACCTGACGGAGTACCTCGGCTTCCGCCCTAACACCGACGACTACACGCCGGGTTCGAGCTTCAACCTGCGCGACGGTCGCTTCGTGCCCCTCGCCACGGACGACTGCCTGCCTGCCGCCGACTCCGCCTACATCCCGCAGCTCATGCGCATGCGCTACGCCACCGCCGAACGCATCCACTTCTTCCGCGATCAGCGCGCCCGCATCCTCGACTGCATCATCCGCTACTACGGCCTGCACATTCCCGCCTTCCCGCAGCTCAAGTCGCCCGCCGTCCTCGCCGCCTTGTTCGACTGACCGCCGGCCGCCGTGATCCCCGTGCGGAGCCCGGTTTTTACGCTTCGCGGAATGCCCGTTTTTGACCCTTTATAACTGATTGAAATTCAGCGCCCCGAGAGAGCCAAAATTACATTTGAGACGTTTTCAACTACCTCAAATGTAATCTTACTCATGTCCTATGTGAGTATCCGCGCATGCGGAAGGTTTTTCAGAAGTGTGGGGAATGCCTTTTTCAAAATGGGGAAAAAGGCAGATGTTCCGGATGGCGAATTTATAGCAGCGGGGCAGGGGTGCGACGACTTCCGTCCTATACATTATAATATATGCGTGTGCGCGGCATGCATCCTGCCCGTTATCGCTTCCATGCGGCGCATTCCGCGCCGCATGGTCTTAATACGGCACAAAAACCCCGCCGGCTATGCCATAGCACCGCCGGCGGGTCAAAGTAATATTAAGTATTACAGAAGGCCGAAATTAGTTTGTCTTGAATTTGTATTCCACCTTGGCCAGTTCCTCATTGGCCTTGACGATTTTGTCGCCGAGCTTGGCCTTGGCCACTTTGAGACGTGCAGCGAGGTCATCGTCGGCCAGGGCGAGCATTTCTGCTGCCAGGACGGCGGCGTTCTGCGCGCCGTTGACGGCTACGGTGGCCACGGGGATGGCGGGCGGCATCTGGACGATGGAGAGCAGGGCGTCGAGGCCGTCGAGCATTCCCTTGATGGGCACACCGATGACGGGCAGGGTGGTCTGGGCGGCTATCACACCGGGCAGTGCGGCTGCCATGCCGGCGCCGGCGATGATCACGCGTATGCCGCGGGCCTCGGCATTGCTGGCGAAGCGCGTCACCTCGGTCGGTGTGCGGTGGGCAGAGAGTGCGTACATTTCGAAGGGGATTTCGAGGGAGTCAAGCTCGCGTGCGGCTTTCTCCATCACGGGCAGGTCGCTCGTGCTTCCCATAATGATGCTTACTATTGGTTTCATATATATAATGCTATACGTATAATATGCTCAGAAATCCGCAGACCACGCCCACGAGGGTGCCGATGGTCACCTGGCCGATGGTGTGCTGGTGGAGGATGATGCGGCTCGTGCCCACGGCGCCCGCCATGAGGATGGACAGGCAGAGCCAGAAGGTAGGGTCGAAGTCGAAGACGATGGAGAAGGCCAGCAGCGCTCCTATCACACCGCCTGCGGCGGCCGAGTGGGTGCTCACCTTGACCCAGCGGTTGATGATGGCGCAGATGAGCTGCACGGCGAGGGCGCCGATGAGGATGCCGCTCATGAAGTGGGGCATGCTCATGCGCATCATCACATAGAGGCAGCAGCCGTAGCAGACCATGCTCAGGATGTAGGGCACGAGGCGGCGTGTGCGGTGGCTGGCTTGATGGCGCGTCCAGCCGTTGATCTTGCGGTAGAGGTAGATGCTCAGCAGCGGCAGGGCCACCGTGAACACGTAGACGATGACAAGCACCGTCACCTTGACGCTCAGCGGCAGCAGACGCATGTAGCTGAACAGCATGAGAGCGATGAACGCCATCAGGGGGAAGTAGAACGGCGTGAAGAGAAGCGAAACGATCTTCGCGGCTTGTATTAAATATTTGTCTCTCATTTTCGTAATCGTGCTACCGGCACACCGAGCATCTCGCGATATTTCGCTACCGTGCGTCGGGCGACGGGATAGCCCTTTTCCTTGAGCAGGGCGGCGAGACGTTCGTCGGAGTAGGGCTTTTTCTTGTCCTCGCCGTCGATGATATCCTGCAGGGCCTTGCGTATAGCCACCGTGGAGTGGACGTCTCCGTCGGCGGTCACTATCTTGTCGTTAAAGAAATATTTCAGCGGGAACACCCCGTATTCTGTCTCCACATATTTGCTGTTGCTCACCCTCGAGACGGTGGACACGTCGAGCCCCGTGCGCGTGGCGATGTCCTTGAGGATCATGGGGCGCAGGAGCGCTTCGTCGCCCTCCAGGAAAAACGGCTTCTGATAGGCCACGATGGCCCGCATGACCGCGAGCAGATTGTTGCGCCGGCGCTCTATGGCGTCGATAAAGGTACGTGCGGCCTCCACTTTCTGACGCGCATATATATATGTATCCTTCTGCGCCTTGGTGAGTTTGTCGCGGTGGCCCGCATAGTCGGCTATCGTGCCCCGGAAGGAGCGGCTGATGCGCAGGTGAGGCACCTCGCCCTCGTTGAGGCTCACCGTGAGATTGCCGTTGCCGTCGTTCTCGACGATGAAGTCGGGCGTGATCTCGCGGGCGGCGCTTGAGAGCGATTCGCCGAGCGCGCTGCCGGGCCGCGGGTTGAGGCGCCGCAGCTCCTGCTGTATCCTGGCGGCCGTCTCCTCGTCGATGTGCAGGCGGCGCTCTATGGCGGGCCAGCGCTTGTGGGTGAAATCGTCGTAGTTGTTCTCTATCACCTCTATCTCGAGGTCCCTGAGCGGCGAGTCGTAGTCTTCGCTTCTGAGCTGGATGAGGAGACACTCCTGCAGGGAGCGCGCGCCGATGCCGCGGGGCTCGAAGCTCTGCAGCACCTTTATCAGGCGGTCCACCTCCTCTGCCGACACATCTATATTATGGTACACGGCCATCTCCTCGCTCAGCCGTTCGGAGTCTTTTCTGAGGAATCCGTCGCTGTCTAAGGAGCCGATGAGATAGACCATCACCTCCTGCTCCTTGTCGCTCAGGTCGTGCTCGCCTATCTGATCCTTGAGCGTCTCAAAGAGCGACACCTGCTGGCCGAAGGGCAGGGGAGCGTCGCGCTCCTCGCTGTCGTTCTGCTCGCGCAGCAGGTAGTCGGGCGTGTCGTCCTGCGACACATAGTCGGCCAGGGCGTCGTCGCGGGCGCTTGATACATCGTCCGTCTCCTCGCCCTCGTCGGCGCGCACCGTGTCTGCGGCCTCCTCGTCGGCACCGTCCCCGGGGGCTTCCTCGAGAGCCTCGTTGGAGAGCATCTCCTCGTTGACCCTCTGCTCAAAGTCCCTCAGCGGCAGTTCCATGAGGTGCACCTGCAGCAACTGCTGCGGCGTGAGCGTCATCGTCTGCGTCTGAACTTCGGTCTGTATCTGTCTCTGTGCCACGGTAGGCGGAATTTTTTCTATTAGTTGCAAAATTACGAAAATTAAATGCTATGGGCCCTTTTGGGAAAGGGATTTTTGGACATAATTTTTCGGAATTGATAGTCCGCTCTGCGCTGTTGTCAATCGCGCCCGCCCGGAGCGCCCCGATGATCGCCTTCCGGGCGTTGCGACAAGCGGGCCTTGCGTGCCGATATGGATGGCAAGCAAAACGCGATGGATGATATCAGCTCCGGAGACAGGCAAAAAATCGCCTTTGCAAATGTCTGATTTACAGCACCCATAACAGGCCAAAACTACATTTGAGACGAGTAGAACTACCTCAAATGTAATTTCACTTATGTCCTATGTGAGTATCCGCGCATGCGGAAGCGTTTTTTGAAGAGTGGGGAATGCCTTTTCCAAAATGCGGGCAGCGCCAGTTGTTTCGGACCACGAAGTTATATTGGCTGCGCCGGATGGTGACCACTTATATAAGAGTGCATCTTTCTCCGTTTGGGGCGCCGTAATATGTGATTGCGAAATGCGCGATGAGGCCTCCCTTCTCCTTCCCGCCGATGTTTATGCCATCTGAAAGCCGTTTGTGCGGCTCCGCGGGCGCGGGTAAGTGCGCTGAACGAGTGCCAGTTGGCCACCGTCTGCATTTGCCTGCAAAGGTTCGCCCCGCGACCGCCTCTTTCATTCTGAAAGACACTGATTTCTGCGCAAAAGTGCACTCCGACATGACTTTTTTACAGAAAACTGCACACTCGGAGTTCGCAATGTGCAGGAAAACGATGTTTTCTCGCAAAAAATTTTGCCATATAAATTGCATCGTTTATTTTTGCACCCGAAAAAGCAAAATTAAAAATCTAAAAAACAAGATTATGTCTGATACTGATATCGAACAGAAAGTAAAGTCTATCATCGTTGACAAACTGGGTGTAGACGAGTCCGAAGTAAAGAACGAAGCCAGCTTCGCTAATGACTTGGGAGCTGATTCCCTCGACACTGTAGAGCTTATCATGGAATTTGAGAAGGAGTTCTCCATCCAGATTCCCGACGACCAGGCAGAGAAGATCTCTACTGTAGGCGACGCGATAGCTTATATCAAGAACAACGTAAAGCAGTAAGCTTTAAGTAACAACACCGTAATACATGGAATTAAAAAGAGTTGTCGTTACCGGTATGGGAGCGATAACTCCCCTTGGTAATACTGCTCCCGAAACATGGGAGAACACCAAGAAGGGAGTTAGCGGCGCCGCCGAGATTACGCACTTTGACACGTCCAAGTTTAAGACGCACTTCGCCTGCGAGGTCAAGAACTACAAGCCCCTTGACCACTTCAATCGCAAGGAAGCGAACAAGATGGACCTCTATGAGCAGTACTCCATCATCGCGGCTAACGAGGCGATCAAGGACTCGGGACTTGACCTCGACAAGGAGGACAAGAACGAGATAGGCGTAGTGTTCGGCGTTGGTATCGGCGGCATTCATACCTTTGAGGAGGAAGCTGTGAACTATGCGAAGACAGGCGAAGAATTCGGTCCGCGCTATTCACCATTCTTCATCCCCAAGATGATATCCGACATCGCCGCCGGCCAGATTTCCATCAACTACGGCTTCCACGGTCCCAACTATGCCACAACGTCGGCATGCGCTTCCTCGACCAATGCGCTGGCAGACGCCTTCAACCTGATACGCCTCGGCAAGGCCACCGCCATCGTTGCGGGCGGCGCCGAAGCTGCTATCTGGCCCACGGGCGTGGGAGGCTTCAACGCCATGCACGCGCTCTCCACGCGCAACGATGACCCCGCCCACGCTTCTCGCCCCTTCAGCGGCTCGCGCGACGGATTTATCATGGGCGAGGGTTCCGGCGTGCTGATACTCGAGGAGCTCGGGCATGCTCTCGCACGCGGCGCCCGCATCTATGCTGAGGTAGCCGGCGAGGGAATGTCCGCAGATGCTTACCACATCACCGCTTCCCATCCCGAGGGTCTCGGCGCTAAGCTCGTGATGCAGCGCGCGCTCGATGACGCAGGCATGAAGCCCGAGGACATCGATTACATCAATGTTCACGGCACATCCACCCAGGTGGGCGACCGCTCCGAGGCCAAGGCCATCAAGGATGTGTTCGGCGAGCACGCCTATGAGCTCAACATCAGCTCGACAAAGTCTATGACGGGTCATCTCCTCGGCGCCGCCGGCGCTGTAGAGGCCATGTTCTCCGTCCTGTCAGTCTACGAGGACATCGTTCCGCCCACCATCAATCATGTTGAGGGCGATGATGATCCCGAGATCGACTACAAGATGAACTTCACATTCAATAAGGCACAGAAGCGTGTAGTTCGCGCAGCCCTGAGCAACACTTTCGGCTTCGGCGGTCACAACGCCTGCATTATTGTCAAGAAGTTTGCCGAGTAAACGGCGCTTTCGGACCGTGTAATCAAGGATTTAATCCAATTATTGCACATTCAGCAAAACATGATTAATCTCATAGATACGATAAAGCTCCCCTTCCGCAAGGAAAAGGAGCTTTTTTCATCTCTTTATAAAATCCTGGGCTTCTACCCCCACCACATCGACCTCTACAAGCAGGCTCTCTCGCACAGTTCGCTTGACCTGCACGGCGAGAACGGCCTCCGCATCAACAACGAGCGCCTCGAGTTTCTCGGCGACGCCATTATCGAGGCGGTCACGAGCGATGTGGTCTACCGCCACTTTTCCCGCAAGCGCGAAGGGTTCCTCACCACGACGCGCAGCAAACTGGTGCAGCGCACCATGCTCAACAAGATCTCCGAGGAGATAGGGCTCGACAAACTGCTCCGCACCTCCGGCCAGCGCAGCTCCCGCGGCAACAACCTCGGCGGCAACGCCTTCGAGGCCATCGTGGGCGCCATCTATCTGGACCGCGGCTACGACTACTGCCTCTGGTTCCTCAAGCGCCGCATCCTGCAGAGCCTCGTCAACATCGATAAGGTGGCCAAGAAGGAGGTAAACTTCAAGAGCAAGCTCCTGGAGTGGGCGCAGCGCAACCGCCTGCAGCTCGCCTTCAACTCCCCCGACCCCTCTCCCGCCTCCGGCAGCGGCAATCAGGCCACCTTCGTCACGACAGTGAGCATCGAGGGGATAGACTGCGGCGAGGGCACGGGCTACTCCAAGAAAGAGAGCCAGCAGAAGGCCTCGCGCGAGACGCTCGTGATGCTCAATCGCGAGAGCACGCGCATCGCCGACATTCTGCAGGCCAAGGAGCGCCGCACCGCTATGGAGGCCCAGCTGGTATGTGTGCCGCCGCGTGTGGAGCCCGAAGAGGCGAAGCCCGCGCGTCAGCGCCGTCGCAATTCTGCGCCCCGCCGCGCCGCCGGCGCCGAGGATACACCAGCCGATAAGCAGAAGGCCGGCAAGGAAGTGTCGCGCGCTCGTGTCAAGGCTGCCCGCCCGCCTAAGGTGAAGGCCACCGATGATGCCGCCGTAGGCGGTGCAGAAGCTGCCGCCACAGAGGCCGCTCCCAAGCCCCGCCGCCGTCGCGGCAATTCCGGCCGCGGCCGCGCCAAAGCCGCCGACGCTCCCAAGGATACTGTCAGCGCTCCCGTGGACGCCGCTCCCGCTCCCCGGGATAATGCTCCCGCTTCGGGAGATGCGGCTCCCGTTTCCCTGCCCGAAGCAGCCGCTTCCGCCGCCGTGGACAATGCGCCCCGTACCGCGGATAACGCCTCCCGCCCGGAGAACAGCGGTGTAAAGCGCGAAGAGAACGCCGCAAAGCGCGAAGCTCCCGCCGCAAGACGCGAGAATGCCGGTTCCAAATCCGACGCTCCCGCTGCAAAGCGAGCAGACAATGCAAAAAGGCGTGAGAACGCCGATTTCAGCCAGGATGCTCCTGCATCAAAGCGTGAAGAGAATGCTTCGAGGCGCGATGACCGCCCCACAAAGTCGGAAGACAATGTTTCGAGGCGCGAAGATAATGTATCCAGGCCTGCGAACAATGTTTCGAGGCGCGATTCTGAAGCTTTAAGAGCAGAGAGTGCTGCTGAGGAACGGAGAACTGCGGCCCGCGAGGCCATCGTAGCCGAGGCCGAGGCAAAGGCCTTCTCGGAGGAATAATTCTCTGGCCATTGACGCGCTCCCGCCGCAGGAAGCATCCTTTTCATCCGCTTATTCCCAAGTCAGCTTCAATAAGACTATTGCTAAAAATTCAGGCAGAAAGAGAAATGATTCTCCTTCTGCCTGAATTATTTTTCTAAGGCTGATGGCCGCGCGTGCTTCTACTGATGCGCAGTGTGCTTCGGCACCTATACTTTCTTATCGCTTAAGACCTTTGACGTAGTCCGGGGACAGCTTGCGCAATTGCCACGATCCTCCGCTGATGTCCTGATAGAGAACGATCTTGTTGTTGCTCAGTTTGGGATTGTAGATTATCCGGTCCGCGGTGTTACTAATTGTGAAGCTCTGGCTCGTGCTTATTCGTTGCACCACCTGTGTCGTAGCGGGAGTGGGGGAGCAACGTACTGCGGATAGTTGTTCGCTCTTGTCTGCCTTATTGATGTATGCGTCGCAGCCCACGTTGCGTATGGTATAGACCGGGCTGCCATTATCCATCCCGGCACTTTGTATCTGCCAGATGAAGCATGGATCGCTCTTATCCAGTTTCTTGAACGTCAGTTCTCCGTCGGGCGAGGAAACATAGATGGCCTCGTCCGGGTCTTGCCGGCCGAGGAACCCATGATAGAGCGATGTGATGTAATAGTATCCGCCGTCGGTGTCCAGCTTGACCAGGGAGCGTTCCACTGAGCCGATGTCTGAGCGGAGGGCATCCTTCATTGCTACTGTTACGGGGCGGGAACCGGCATAGAAGCGATTGAGGATCTTACGATAATCAGTGCCGAGCTTCTGGATGGCAGTACTGTCGTTGCACATACCTGTCTCGTTGCCGTAGGAATGGATGTATGTCGCGGCGCGTTTGATCAGGCCAGCGAGCTCTGCATCAGCCTTCATTTCTCCTGCGTATTTGGCGTACTTGAAGAGGGTAAGGATATCTCCCATGCAGCAGCTTATCCATAGGTCGTCCATATTCTCGCTGCCGCCATTCTCCCATGCGGTAGGTATCAGTCCCGAAGGCTTCTGGATATTGGTCAGCGAGTTGGCGAGAGCTATGCCCTTGGCCAGCGCAAGTTTGTCGCCGGTCACCCGCCACAGTTCCAGCAGCGCTTCGGCCATGCTTGCGGCGCTGTCGTCCACGGCCATGCGGTAGAAGTATTGCTCCTCGACAGCTGGTACGAGCCAGCTGCCGAAGCCGAGGCTCTGCGGCCCGAGCTCCCAGATGGTGAACTGGTCCTCGCCGAAGTCTATCACATCGCGCGCCATCTCAATCTGCTGCTTGGTGGCCTTGCCGCTCTCGAGGACATAGATGGCGTAGGGCACACCCGTCCAGTGCGACAGATTCTCATAGGGCTTCAGCCCCGTGACTGATACGTCCTCAAACTGTCCCACCATTTCAAATTTTTCGAAAGCAAAGTTTTCCATCCAGTTCTCGGCCGCGCTGCGCATGTCCTCGTAGTCGTTGATGGCATACTGGTCGTGCATTCTCCGGAGCACACCGAGCAGCGGGTGGAGGCGAGCGCACACCTCGTTGACGCCCTTTCCGGTGGCGGTGTAGAGCTTGATGGGGATGCTTCCGTCGGCGGCCTGCAACTTGCGGTAGGTGGCCAGTATCCCTTTCACCTGCGTCATAAACCGGTCATCGCCGGTAGCGTCGTAGAGGTCCAGGAACGCCTGAGCCGCCTTGCAGGCCTCCATGCTCATCGTCACGCCCTTGTTGTAGGCGGAGGCGAAGTAGTCGCCGTAGTAAGTGGGAGGAAAATAGGCCAGAGCGCTGTCCTTCGTCCAGGAGATGCGGAGCATGAACTCGCCCGCGTTGCGTGCTATGCGCATGGCCAGCGCGCTGTCCGCGGGAGAGCGTTTGGCGAGCATCAGTTCGCACCTTATTGTGGCGCTTATCGTCTTGCAGGGATATGTGTTCATGCGGAAGGACATGTCCGGTGTCTGCTGCGTGGCCCACTTCTGTATCTGTGGAACGCTGTGGATGAACCTGAGAGCCTTGATGGCGCATTCCTCATAGGTGGAGGCTGGCACATTGTATGGCCCGGAGAAGGGGTAATCCCTGAAGAACGTCCTTGTGCCGGCAGTGTCCTTTGTCACATTGCCTGCGGCGTCGACGGCCACGACAGAGAGCTGTGCATTAAGCCCTGCGCGGATATCGTTCCATATGGGCGCGAGCGACAGGTTGGGCTTCTCTGCACGGAAAGTGTACTCATGCCCGCCGGCTTTCACGATGTAGGCGTACTGGCTTGCGCCGCTGACGTCCAGGAAGTCGAAAGCGGGAGCGTAGAGAAAGCGTGTGGCGTAGCCGTTCCAGTAGGGGTTGCGTCCTTCGTAGCCGGGTCGTATCGGGGAGAGGTATTCCTTAGCCGCCTCGGCGTTGAGATTCTTGTAGTCCAGGCGGGGAAATTGCGCCGTCGCAGTCATAGTGATCATAGCGGCGGCCGCAGTTATTATTGTCTTTGTTCTGAAAATCATTATATGCTATTTTACGATTATTTTCTTCCGGCCTATAATATATAAGCCTTTTTTCAGCTTCTCAGCAGCCCGTGAGGCGTCCACTCCGTGCTTTACCTCGATGCTTTTTCATGATATATTAGGTTTTATAGTTTGGTATAATGCAAAAGTAGAAACATTATTTCGAAAATCAAATAAAACCACAAAAATTCCGTGGCATTCCGGGGAGTGAAAATGAGGGGTCCGATGGCCCCTTGTAACTATCTGAAAATAAAGCCTCCGTGAAGGCCAAAATTACATTTGAGACGTTTTGAAACATCTCAAATGTATTTCTCCTCAGGTCCTATGTGAGTATCCGGATATGCGGGAGAGTTTTTGCGATGAGTGGAATGTCTTTTCCAAAATGATGGAAAAGGGCGATTGTTTCGGATGGCGAAATTATATCGGCGGTGCCGGATGGCGAGGACTTCGATAAGTGGGAAGCTTGTATAGTTTGCACGAAGCCTGAGCTGGTGCGCGAGACCCACACCAAGGCTTTCCGCATAGTTCGGCTGAGAGTTAGAAAAGCGCGATACGGCATTGGACGTGGAGTCAGGCGGGCGTTCGAAAAGGGCGAAGCGTTTTGTGCGGCGTTAGTTGGGAGGGCCGCTGCCCTCAGCGGACCTCTCAGTTAATCGAAGTGCGAATCATTTGAATCATCTCAATTCCGCCCTTAGAATTCGCCTTGGTCTGCATGTTTTTATGGCGGGTGGGATTGCTTATTGTGCACATTTCGTTACACACAAAGAACAATATGTACACGCTTTGAATTATTTAACGTCCAAAGTGACTAATGTGTCCAAAAACGCCGAAAAAATGTCCACCCAATTCCCGCTCAAAATTTTGCGTGACCGAACAAATGCAGTAATTTTGCCTCGTTAACGCGGTAGAAATCACGCACTGCGTGCGCTCCGCATAATTCTGTAAGATGAAACGAACACTAATTGTCCTGATGATGTTTCTCGCTCTCGGCGGAGCGAAGGCACAGACCCTCTCGCTGGACAGTTGCCGCTCCATGGCGCTCAGCAATAATAAGCAGTTGCTCATCTCTCAGCAGGAGATCGAGAAGGCGGGCTACACACACAAGGCCGCCAAGACCAATTACCTGCCCAAGCTCAGCGCGACGGGAGCCTATGTGCGCAACAGCCGCGAGACGCATTTGCTGAAAGGTTCCACGCGCAGCGCTCTCAACAACCTGGGCGGCGAACTGGCGGCGCCGATGAGTCAGGCCATACAGCTGATATCGCAGACCAATCCTCAGCTTGCCGCAGCCCTGTCACAATACGGCACAGAGGTAGCTTCGGGATTCAACGAAGTGGGCACGCATATCAATAACGCCTTCCGCACCGATACGCGCAACATCTTTGCCGGCGCGCTGACGCTGACGCAGCCGCTGTACATGGGCGGCAAGATACGCGCCTACGACCTTATCACCGATTACGCCCGCCAGGTGGCCGAGGAGCAGGACCGCGGGACACGCCAGGACGTTATCCTCGCAGTCGACGAGGCCTACTGGAGAGTAGTCTCGCTCGTCAACAAGCAGAAGCTGGCCGAGAGCTATGTCAAACTGCTGGCGCACCTTGACTCGGATATGCAGAAGATGATCAAGGAGGGCATGGCCACGCGCGCCAACGGGCTCACGGTGAGCGTGCGCCTCAACGAGGCTCAGATGGCCCTCACCAAGGCCGACGACGGGCTTGCCCTCTCGCGCATGGCGCTCTGCCAGATATGTGGTATGCCCCTCGACAGCCGCTTCACGCTCGCCGATGAGGAGCGCCGCAACCTGAGCGACGTCAAGTCGGACCCCACATTCGACATCACGCAGGCCTACGTCAACAGGCCCGAGCTCCGCAGCCTTGACCTCGCGACCAGAATCTACGACCAGAAGGTGCAGATAGCCCGCTCCGAGTTTCTGCCGCAAGTAGCGCTGACGGGCAATTATTTGATAAGCAATCCATCGGTTTATAACGGTTTCGAGAAGAAGTTCAAGGGCCTCTTCAATGTTGGCGTGATGGTAAGCGCGCCGCTGTTTGAGTGGGGTGAGAACCGGTACAAGATACGTGCGGCCAAGGCCGATGCGGCCATCGCGCGCTACGAGCTGAGCGATGCAAAGGAAAAGGTGGAGCTGCAGGTCAACCAGCAGTCCTTCCGTGTGAAGGAAGCCGCCAAGACGCTCACGCGGGCCCGCACCAATGTGGCGAGAGCCGATGAGAATCTCAAGACTGCTGAGGTGGGCTTCAAGGCCGGCGTCATCCCGACGAGCGACCTGCTGCAGGCTCAGACGGCGTGGCTCTCGGCCCACTCCGATGTGATCGACGCCGAGATAGACGTGCGCATGACGCAGATTTATCTGCAAAAATCGCTCGGTATACTGGAATAAAACAAAAAGGAATATAGATATGGGCAAAATGACGAAGGAGAGGCGCAACCTCTCCATAGGACTCCTGATCTTCACGGCGGTTGTGGTCTCCATAGCTGTGATGGGCATTATTCTACTGAGGCCTTCGACGGAGTATATCGAAGGGCAGGCGGACGTGGACGACTACAGGGTATCGACCAAGGTGACATCGCGCATCGTCAAATTTCTCGTCGAGGAGGGCGATACGGTGCAGGCCGGAGATACTCTGGTGATCCTCGATGCCCCTGATGTGGAGGCCAAGCTGCAACAGGCGGAGGCCGCCGAGCAGGCTGCGCAGGCCAAGAGCCAGGAGGCGCAGAACGGCACGCGGCAAGAGCAGATACAGGGCGCTCTCAATATGTGGCAGAAGGCTAAGGCCGGCGTCGAGATAGCCGAGAAGACCTACGCCCGTGTTAAGACGCTCTACGATCAGGGAGTGGTGGCCGCGCAGAAATATGACGAGGCCACAGCCCAGCGTGATGCCGCCATCGCCACCGAGAAAGCCGCCCATTCGCAATATCAGATGGCCGTCAACGGCGCCCGCCGCGAGGACAAAGAAGCAGCCGAGGCCATGGTCAACCGCGCCAAGGGAGCGATAAGCGAGGTGCGCTCGTATATCAAAGAGACTGTCCTCACCGCGCCTATATCCGGCGAAGTGACCGAGATATTCCCCAAGGCCGGCGAGCTCGTCGGAGCCGGCGCGCCCATCATGAACATATCCGATATGAGCAAGATGTGGGTGACCTTCAACATCCGCGAGGACCTGCTGAACAACATCGGCATGGGCAAGACCTTCGAGACCACCGTCCCGGCCCTCGGCAACAAGAAGCTCACGCTGCGCACATATTACATGAAGGACGTGGGCAGCTACGCCACATGGAAGGCCACCAAGACAACGGGCCAGTATGATATGAAAACATTCCAGGTCAAGGCGCGCCCCGAGCAGAAAGTGGACGGCCTGCGTCCCGGCATGTCCGTCATCTTCCCCATAGAGCACCGCTGATAATCCGCGTTTACGATGGCCGGTTTCCTACAGAGGGTAAACATCACATTCAACGTGTCCCGCAGGGAGGTGAGGCGCATCTTCTCGACGCCGCTCTACCTGTTCTGCCTGCTGGGCGCGCCGGTGTTCATGACCGTCTTTTTCCTGACTCTCATGGGCAACGGACTGCCCGACAACCTCAACGTGGCCGTCATCGACCAGGATCACTCCACCAATTCGCGCTCCATCATCCGCAACATCGACGCCTTTCAGCATTCGCGCGTGGCCTACCTGTGCAGCGACTTTACCGAAGCCCGCGACCTCATGCAGAGAGGTAAGATCTACGGCATCTTCCTCATCCCGGAGGGCTTTTCGAGGGACCTTCAGTCGCAGCGCCAGCCCACCATTTCCTACTACTGCAATGACGCCTACTATCCCGCCGCTTCGCTCATCTTTCAGGACTTCATGCAGATGAGTGAACTCGTGGGCGGCGCCGCCACACAGTCCACCCTCCGTGCGCGCGGCCTCGACAATCAGCGCACAGCGGCCTTCCTGCAGCCCATCATCGTGGAGCGCCATGCGCTCAACAATCCCTGGATCAACTACTCCGTCTACCTCAATAATGTGCTCGTGCCCTCGGTGCTGATGATCTTCGTGTTCCTCGTCACGGTCTACACCATCGGCGTGGAGCTCAAGGACGGCACGGCGAGAGAGTGGATGAAGATGGCCGACGACTCCATCTTCAAGGCCATCATGGGCAAGCTCCTGCCGCAGACCTGCATATTCTTCATCCTCGGCACGATATACAATCTTGTGATGTTCGGCCTCCTCAAGATGCCCTGCCGGGGCGGCATTCCCATCATGCTGCTTATGACCTACCTGTTCATCCTGGCCTGCCAGGGCTTCGGAGTGTTCCTCATAGGGCTCATCACCAATTTCCGCTTCTCGATGGCCATCTCCTGCCTCTGGGGAATAGTCTCCATCTCGATGTCCGGATTCACATTCCCCGTGTCCCACATGCAGCCGGTGCTCAAGGCGCTCTCCATCTTCTTCCCGCTCCGCCATTACTTCCAGATATATGTCTGCGAGGCCCTCAACGGCTATTCGCTCTACTACTGTCTGGATCACGTCATATTTCTCCTGATCTTCATCCTGCTTCCCCTCACGGTGCTCTACCGTCTGAAGGGTGTGCTGCTCACATATAAATACGAACCATGACCGTTCTTCGCAAAATAGCCCATGTCTTCTGGCGCTCCGTCTCGGAGACGGTGTTCGTCTGGCTGCACGAAGCCTCCAACGCGGTGCGCGACGACGCCGTGTGGGTGTTCATCCTCCTCGTGCCGATAGGTTACCCGCTGCTCTACTCATACATATATAATAATGAAGTGGTGCGCGATATCCCCGTGGCAGTCGTGGATATGGACAATTCGCCCGAGTCGCGCGACTACATCCGCAAGCTTGACGCTTCGGAGAATGCGCTGGTCCAGACACGCCCCGCCGACCTCGCCACCGCCCAGGAGGAGATGCGCGAGCAGAAGGTGTACGGCATAGTCTACATCCCCGCCGATTTCAGCCGCAACATCAGCACCATGCAGAGCGCTACGGTCTACCTATTCTCCGATGTCACGACGCTCATCTACTACCGCCAGCTCGCCATAGCCAATACGGGCGTGTCGCTCGCTATGAACGCCAAGATCAAGGCCATCCGCGGCGGCGGTACGACTGCACGTCAGGACGAACTGGTGCAATCGCCCATAAAATATGAACAGGTAGATATCTTCAATCCCCAGCTCGGTATCGCCACGTTCCTGCTGCCGGCCGTACTGATGCTTATCCTGCAGCAGACCATGTTCCTCGGCATCGGCATCACCGCGGGCACGATGAGGGAGAAGAACGGATTCCGCCTCTACGCCCCTGTGGCGCGCCACGCCGGCGGTACCTTTGAGATAGTCCTCGGGCGTTCGCTCTGCTACCTGCCCATCTATGTGGCCAACTCGTTCTGGGTGCTGGGCATCACGCCGATGATCTTCCACTTCGAGCGACTCTCCCGTTTCCCCGACCTCGTGGCGTTCCTGCTGCCTTACCTGCTGGCCGTGTGCTTCCTCGGGCAGTGCATCTCCCACTTCATCAAGACACGCGAGAGCTGCATGATGATCATCCTCTTTTCCTCGCTGTTCTTCTTGTTCGTCTCCGGCCTTAGCTGGCCGTGGCCCGCCGTTCCCACGTTCTGGAAGGTGCTGGGCGTCATGGCTCCCTCTACGCTGGGCATCAACGGATTCGTGCGCATGACCAATGAGGGCGCGACGCTCTCGCAGGTGATGCCCGAATACATAGGGCTCTGGATACAGGTCGTCGTCTATTTCTGCCTCGCCATGTTCACCACAAAGCTCGACATCCGCGAGAGCTGCCACGCCTTCGTGCGCAGCCACCGCCGCGGCAGGCACCACGCCGCCGTGAAAGACGGGCAAAACGAGCCTGAGACGGCCATCGCGACAGAATAACGGCAGAAACCCGAGAAAAATGCCGAAAAATTTTGTCGATTCAATATAACTTCGTATTTTTGCATCGCTTTCCAAGCAAAAAGAACTGCTTCAATAGCTCAGTTGGTTAGAGCACCTGACTGTTAATCAGGGGGTCGTTGGTTCAAGCCCATCTTGAAGCGCTCACAAAGGTCGCCAGATTGCATCCTCGCAGTTTGGCGATTGTTCTTTTTCCCCGCGAGATCGCCCCTTTCCCCCGCACAATCGTCCCCTACGCCGCCGATATAAATTCGCCATTTCGGGAAATGGGTCTTTTCCGCATTTTGAAAAGGTCATTCCCCCCACATCACAAAAAACCGTCCCGCATGCTGAGATGCTCACATAGGACCTGAGGAAAACTACATTTGAGGTAGTTCAAAACGTCTCAAACATAATTTTGGCCTTCTGGGGACACTGATTATAAAATAGTTATAAGTGGCGAAAAATCACCCTTCCCAGCGACGACAAAAGAGGGCAATCGGCAGGCGTATGAGTTTCCCATCACGGCAGACCAGGAGCTACTTCCATCGTGAACTTACCGCCGTTTACTTCGCGCTATTTCTCTTACGCCAGGCGGGCTGCGCTGCGGCGGCTCTTCCGGCAATAATTTACCCATGGCCGCATCGAGCTTTCGTATTTCCTGCCATCTATGACGATAGTCGCATCACGCTTATTTCTGAGATCTCATTTCCGCTTTCTGAAACATGATTTCAGCGCTCTGAAAAGATTATAATGCCAAAATTTTATCATGAATAATCGTGACGAACATAGTCTTCGCAAACTATTCGTATATTTGTACGAAAGTTAAGTGAGATTATGTTTACCAATAAAAATACCATGACGAAAGACAAGATCCTTGTGAATCTAATGGGAAGTGATTCTTGTGTCCGGAGGTGCGGTTCTTGCCTCTTTTAATAGGATACTTTTGGCGAATCGGACGGTATATTGGCCAACAATAAACTAATGACATGGAGCTACAGGATATAAAATTGAATAGGGAACAGCAGGAAGCGTATGATAAGATACGGCATTTCTTTTCCGACGCGAATACGGATACGCCGATTTTCATTCTGAAAGGATATGCGGGCACTGGTAAAACTACGCTTCTGAGGAAGATTGTCGGGTCATTGAAAGATGAGATGGGCGACGGGCTGCGCCTCATGGCGCCTACCGGCCGGGCCGCCCTTGTCTTGCAAAGGATTACCGGCTTTCCAGCTTCCACTATACACAGGGCCATTTATTCCATGGATGACCCTATAGTCCCGGAGTCGAAAGATATTGCCGGCACTTCCTACAAAATCATATTCCGGATAGTAGAGACCGATCAGAATCGGATTTTTGCCATTGTCGACGAGGCTTCTATGGTGAGCTCGCAGAAATCTGAAAATGAATTGTATCAGTTCGGGACAGGATATCTGTTGGACGATCTGCTTACCTTTGTCCGGATTTCCTCAAATGGCCGGATACTGTTTGTGGGCGACCCTGCTCAGTTGCCTCCTGTAGGCGAAAACTGTTCATGTGCCCTTAGCGAGCAGTATTTTGCAGATAAAGGCCTGAAATGCGACAGTGCCCAGCTCACCGAGGTAATGAGGCAGAACGGGGAGAGCGCTATCCTTGGAAATGCGATGCGGATAAGGAATATGCTGAAGGAGGAGAAGCGCAACCAGCTGCAGTTCCTCCTGAAAAACGGTGAGGTGGAAGCGGTCGGGTCGCAGCATCTGGTGGACAGGTATCTGGCGTGCCCCGGCGAGAAAACGGTCATTACATATTCCAACAAGAATGCATTCTGGCTGAACACTGAAATCAGGAATCGGAAATTCGGAGCGGATGTTCCCCTGCAGGTCGGTGACCAGCTGATGGTCGTGAGAAACAATTATTTCCACTTCCTCATGAACGGAGATCTGGTAACAGTGGAGTCGGCGGGAGACGTAACCAGCCAGTCCGCGCCTGTGTTCGTGCAAAGGGCCGGGGGGAAGGAAAGAGTCATCATCAAACTGTATTTCCAGTGGGTCAGGTTGAAGACCGAAGATATACCCAAAGAAGGCTATATTATCCTGAACCTGTTGAACAGCGATAAGCCCAATCTGTCCTCTGACGAGCAGCGGGCCCTCTTCATCAACTTCTGCATAAGGAACAAGAAACCGAAGGCGAAACGCGAGGATTTAATAAGGATGATGAAAATGGATCCCTTCTTTAATGCGCTGGAGGTGAAGTACGGCTATGCCATCACCGGCCATAAGAGCCAGGGCGGGGAATGGGATACCGTATTCGTGGATTACGACGGTCGCCGGGGACTGGATGATGATAGCCTGAGGTGGAGCTATACGGTGACCACCAGAGCTAAGAAGATGCTGTATATTACCAATCAGCCGAATGTGACACCGTTTGATAAGTTCCACATCGAGGACATCACCCCGGTCAGGAAGATTCCTTCCGAGTTTCGTGTCTTCGGCGAGACGGGCGATGACCCCTTGCATGCCCCCGGTGCGGAGCCGTTCCTCAGGGCGAAATGTCTGTGCATACAGGAGAATATGAAGGGCACTCCTTATAATATAGACAGCGTCAGGAGTTGCCCTTATCGCGAGATATACAATATCGTCACGCCGGAAGGAGTGGAGCGGTACGATCTGGTGTATAATTCGGGCAAGATGTTTCTGCCGGCCAAAGAGCAGGTGCCCACGCAGCGCTCTGAGGAAATAAAGATGCTGCTGGATGACGAGCATGCCATGCCTCTTGTCTTTGATTATAAGCCCTCGGATGATATCCACCGGCAGCTTTACGACTATATCAGCAAGGCCTGCAGTGCCCGCCTCATTCAGATCACCAACGTCGCAGAGCATAACGACAAGTATTACACGATGTATTATTTTCGTACGTCGGATACGGTATCATATCTGCAGGTATTTATCAACAACAAGGGGTTTATTACCTATGCCAGGCCGGCCTCTCTTCGTGGGAAAGAGGATACGGAGCTGCAGGAGCTCATCGATTTTCTAAGAATATAAAGAGTACTGGATATGTCGTTCAGAGAGGTGACAGCATTGCGGAAAGGCGGCAAGCTGAAAGAAGCATATGAGATGGCGGAAGCTGACTTCAGAGCAGAAGACAGCGAATGGTCGAGGAGTGCCCTCTTCTGGGTGCTTCGCGATATGTTTAATAATATTGCTGTCCGGTAAAATATGTACTTTTGCCCATAGCTATACTTTTATTTTTTGTTCAAACAAAGATAGCAAAAGGGTTGGTTTCCGAAAGTGGAAATCAGCCCTAATTTTTGCCTCTCAACAAAAGTTTTACCGGACAGCAATATATTCATAACAATGGAATTTGCTGCCCGGGGGAATGATGCAAACGCTTCCGGGAAATTCTTCTGATAGCTATAAAACGAAATAAGCAAGGCTCTCCTTTTGCAAAGGGCCTTGCTTATTGAATTTCTCACTTGATGTTACTTCTCCCGCAGGCGGGCTATTTCGCAATTGGCCGCGGGCGGGCTACTTCACCGCGGCGCCGTTGGACGACTTGCGGTCGGGCGTGATGACGCTCAGCGACCCGTCGGGGTTGGCGGCGCTGAGGATCATGCCGCGGCTCTCTACGCCCATCAGTTTGCGCGGCGGGAGGTTGGCGATGAAGCATATCTGCTTGCCCTGCAGCTCCTCGGGCTTGTACATCTTGGCGATGCCGCTCACGATGACGCGGTTCTCGCCCGTGCCGTCGTTGATATCGAACTTGAGGAGCTTGTCGCTGCCCTTGATCTTCTCGCAGTGCTCCACCGTGCCGACGCGCAGGTCGAGCTTCTCAAAGTCGGAGAAGGGCGTCACGGCCTTGTATGCTTCGGGCTTGGCCTCCTGCAGCTCGTTGGCGCGCTTTGTAGCCTGCAGCTTGTCCACCTGAGCCTGCACAGTAGCGTCGTCTATCTTCTCGAAGAGCAGTTCGGGCTTTGCGAGCTGATGGCCTTCGGAGATGAGCGACGTCGAACCGAGGTCGTTCCAGTCGAAGGTGTCCATGTTGAGCATTGCACGCAGTTTGCGGCTGCTGAACGGGAGGAACGGCTCGAAGGCGATGGCCAGGTTGGCGGCGAGCTGGAGGGAGATGTTGAGGATGGTCTTCACGCGCTCGGGGTCGGTCTTCTGCAGCTTCCACGGCTCGCTGTCGGCGAGGTATTTGTTGCCTATGCGGGCCAGATTCATGGCCTCCTTCTGCGCGTCGCGGAACCGGAAGTTCTCCAGATAGTTCTCCACATCGGCCTTGACGGAGGTGAACTCGGCGATGGTCTGCCGGTCGTAGTCGGTCAGCTCACCCTGTGCGGGCGCTTTGCCGTCGTAGTATTTCCAGGTGAGCACCATGGCGCGGTTGATAAAGTTGCCGTAGACGGCCACGAGCTCATTGTTATTGCGGGCCTGAAAATCCTTCCATGTGAAATTGTTGTCCTTGGTCTCGGGAGCGTTGGCCGTGAGCACATAGCGCAGCACGTCCTGCTTGCCGGGGAAGTCGCGCAGGTATTCGTCGAGCCAAACGGCCCAGTTGCGCGACGTGGATATCTTGTCGTCCTCGAGGTTGAGGAACTCGTTGGCCGGAACATTGTCGGGTAGGATGAAGCTTCCCTCGGCCTTGAGCATCACGGGGAACACGATGCAATGGAACACGATGTTGTCCTTGCCGATGAAGTGGATGAGCCTTGTGGAGGGATCCTTCCACCATTTCTCCCAGCTGTCGGGCAGCAGTTCCTTCGTATTGGATATGTACCCGATGGGCGCGTCGAACCATACATAGAGCACTTTGCCCTCTGCGCCCTCCACGGGTACGGGGATGCCCCAGTCCAGATCGCGGCTCACGGCGCGCGGCTTCAGGCCCATGTCGAGCCAGCTCTTACACTGCCCGTAGACATTGGGGCGCCATTCCTTGTGCTCCTCGAGTATCCATTTCTCGAGCCAGTCCTGATATTTGTCGAGCGGCAGATACCAGTGCTTTGTCTTGCGGAGCACGGGCTTGGAGCCGCTCACGGCGCTCTTGGGATTGATCAGTTCCTGCGGGGACAGGGTCGAGCCGCAGTGCTCACACTGATCGCCGTAGGCTTTGGGGTAGTGGCAGTGGGGGCATTCGCCCGTGATGTAACGGTCGGCCAGGAAGGTGTGCGCCTCCTCGTCGTAGTATTGCTCCGACTCCTTCTCGATGAACACGCCCTTGTCGTAGAGCGTGCGGAAAAACTGTGAGGCGACCTCGCTGTGGGTCTTGGAGGTGGTGCGGGAGTATATGTCAAAGCTGATGCCGAACTCGGCAAACGAGTCCTTGATGAGCTTGTGATAGCGGTCGCAGACGTCCTGGGGCGTGCAGCCCTCCTTGCGGGCGCGGAGCGTGATGGGCACGCCGTGCTCGTCGCTGCCGCATACGAACAGCACATCGCGCTTCTTGAGGCGCAGGTAGCGGACGTAGATGTCGGCAGGCACGTAGACGCCGGCCAGATGGCCGATATGCACTCCGCCGTTTGCGTAGGGCAGGGCGGCGGTGACCAGTGTGCGTTTGAATTTCTTGTCCATTGAAGATTATTTTACAAGCGCAAAAATACGTAATTTGCAGCAATTATGCCCCTTTGCGCGCCCTTTTTGTGGGGAATGGAGGAGAATGCAGGGGATGCGGGGAAGATTGTGCATTGCGCAGGTGAGATTGTGTGCGCCGCGGTCGGGATTGTGTGCGCCGCGTGGGCTCAGGAATGCAGATGGCGGATTCTATTCTCTATAGTGGCGCTCCGGGAGAGCGTTGTAATGGGGTGCAGAGACCTCAGCGCGCGTCTCATCCCTATTGCGCCCCTCTACCGGCGGTCGATGCTTGTGGCGGCGGATATGACGGGGAACATGAGCACTCTGTTATTAATCTACCAGCGGTCGATGCTGGTGGCGGCGGCGAGGGTGAGCACACTTATCAGGCGTGCGCCGGCGGCGGTGAGCGAGTCGGCGGCCGAGGTGATGGTGGCGCCGGTCGTTATCACGTCATCTATGATCAGGATATGGCGGCCGCTGACGGCGGCGGGCTTCGGGGCGGAGAATATGCCCTCCACATTGGCGATGCGGGCGTTCACATTGAGGCGTGTCTGTGTCGGATTGTCCACACGGCGCCGGAGCAGACTGCCGTCGACCTTTATGCCGGTCACCTCGCCCACACCGCGGGCCAGCATGAGGCTCTGATTGTAGCCGCGACGGCGCTCACGGCGGGGCGAGAGCGGGATGGGGATGATGAGGTCTATGTCACGGAAAAAAGCGGTCCCTTCCAGTTCCGCCGCCATACGGCGTCCCATCTCGACGGCTGCGTCGCTGCGACCGTAATACTTGATGGCGGAGATGATGCGGTGGGCGTCGGAGTGCTGGCGATAGAATATGTAGCTGTCGGCGCGGCCCAGAGGGAAGCGGCCTATGAGAATGCGCTCCACGGGATTGTCGCGGCGCGCGCGAAAGCGGGTGTAGGGCAGGGTGACGCTGCATGCGGTGCACACACAGTGCTCCTGCTCACTGAGGCGGTGGCCGCAGACGATGCAGTGAGCGGGCAGAAGCAGCGCGGCGAGGCCTCTCAGCGCTCCGCCCGCCTCAGACAGGCCCGCCCTGAGGGCACGCAGCATAGCCATCCTTGCGCTCAGAGTTCCGGGTCGGCCTCTATCACATCGCGTGTCACCTCGGGCTCGAAACCGCGGCTCGCGGCGTACCGCAGCAGCTTCTGATAGCGCTCCTGGAGCGACTCGGCCTTGATGGTGCGTACCTTGGCGCGCAGCAGTTTGCCGAGCTCCTTGCGATATTCCTCCATGTCGATCTCCGCGAGCGCGTGGTCGATGTCGTCCTCCATAAGGTGGCGGTAGCGCAGTTCGGTCCTGATGCGCGTCTTGCCCCAGTGGTTGAGTTCCCATTTCTCGTTGGCAAACGCGCGGCAGTAGCGTGCATCATCGATGTAGCCGTCGCGGCGCAGGGCGGCCACTATGCGGTCGCTGTCATTGTCCGGCATGAGCATGGCGTTGAGCTTGCGGCGTATGTCGTCCTCACAATATTCCGCGCGGGCGCAGAGGGCGGCGAGCCTCTCCAATGCGCGCTCCGGCAGGATAGCATCTGGATCTTTCATATTGTTATAGAGTTTTGTTGTCTGCTTTTCGGGCTCTGATCATCCGCTCGCGGCCCTCCATGTCGCGGCGTATGGTTACGCCGGTGAGGCCTGCGCTGCGGAATGTGTCGGCCGTCCCGGCGGCGAAGCGGCTGTTGACCTCGACGTAGAGCCTTCCGCCCGCGGCGAGGCGGGCCATGGCGATGCGGGCCAGGGCGCGGTAGAACACCAGCGGGTCGCTGTCGCTCACAAAGAGGGCTTCGGGCGGTTCGTACCGGAGCACATTGCGCTCCATACCGGCCTTCTCGCTCTCGGCGATATAGGGCGGATTGCTGATGATGATGTCCAGCGGCGCGCCTTCAAGCATCTCTCCGCCCAGCATGTCGGCGCGGAAGAAACTGACCGTCAGACCGAGGCGCAAGGCGTTGTCGCGGGCTATGGCGAGGGCTTCCGGGCTCAGGTCGCAGGCCGAGACATCGGCGCCGGGGCACGCGCGCTTCATATAGAGGGCTATGCAGCCGCTTCCTGTGCCGGCGTCGAGGATGCGCGCCGTCGCGGCGGCCTCCTCCGCGGCCCATGCTGCGAGCTCCTCCGTTTCCGGCCGCGGTATGAGCACACCGCGGTCCACATGGAGCCTCAGCGGCCCGAACAGCGCCGTGCCCGTGACAAATTGCAGCGGTTCGCCGTCGAGTAACCTCGCGAGCATTCTGTCGTAGTCAGCTCGCTGAGATGCGGAAAATTCCCTAACTTTGCCACTGTAAATGTCCGTGAGGCTCACGCCAAAGCCGTCCTCCATCAGTCCCCGCGCCACAGCGCGGGCTTCCCGCTCCGGATAGAGAGCGGATAGAGCGCGGACGGCGTGGAGATAGGGCTGGAACATCGGACCAGAATTAGAGTTTTTTGTAGTCTACAAAGTTAGGATTTAATCGGGAATTATGGACAGGTTAACAGACGAAAAGTATATGCGCCGCTGCCTGGAACTGGCGCGCGGAGGGCTCTGCGGAGCGTCGCCCAACCCAATGGTCGGCGCCGTGATAGTGTGCGACGGGCGCATCATCGGCGAGGGCTATCACATCCACTGCGGCGGGCCTCACGCAGAGGTCAACGCCGTCAGGAGCGTGCGTGACAAGTCGCTCCTCAGCCGCAGCACCGTCTACGTGAGCCTCGAGCCGTGCGCCCACTACGGCCGCACGCCGCCCTGCGCCGACATGCTGTGCCGCCTCGGCGTGAAGCGCGTGGTGGCGGGCTGCATAGACCCCTTCGCCCGCGTCCGCGGCCGCGGCATACAGAAGCTCCGCGACGCCGGCATCGATGTGACGGTCGGGGTGCTTGAGGAGGAATGCCGCGAGCTCAACCGCCGCTTCATGACCTGCCAGAGCCTGCACCGCCCGTATGTCACACTCAAGTGGGCCGAGTCGAGCGACGGATACATAGGCCTGAGGGGCGAGCGCGCAGTCATCTCCACGCCGCTCACGTCGCTCAACTCGCATCGCTTGCGCGCTCATAACGATGCCATCCTCGTGGGCGGCGCCACGGCGCTCAACGATGATCCCTCGCTCACCACACGCCTCTGGCCCGGGCCCTCGCCCCTGCGCATAGTCATCGACAACCGCGCCTCGCTGCCCGCCACTCTGCGCCTCTTCAGCGACGGAGGGCCCACGCTGGCCGTCACGCCGCGCCCCTACGCCGATGAGCGCAAGGGCGTCGAGACGATGGTGACTGATTTCAGCGGCGACATACTGACCCCGCTGCTCTCCGCGCTCTATGAGAGGGGTATACAGAAGTTGCTCGTGGAGGGCGGCGCGGAGACTCATCGCCGCTTCATCGCCTCCGGCCTCTGGGACGAGGTGTGGCGCGAGGTGGGCAGCGCGCCGCTCGGCGGCGGAGTGGTGGCCCCGCGGATGCCGGCCGGCACAGTGTGGACCGAAAGGCGGATGCTGGGCGGACTGTTCCTCACGGCGCGCAACAAGCGACCGGCGGATTAGAAAGTGCTGCACATATGCCGTGGCGCCGGGCGGATGAGCCTCCCGCAGTCCGCGCGGTGCTCTCAGGCCGTCAGCCGGAGCCCACGCTGCGTATATTTGCCGGAGAATCATCCTTCGTGTCCGCTTCTCCGGACACCATTCACCACTCTCCAAGAAAATAGTTCCGCAAAAGTCGAAAACTACATTTGAGATGAGTAAAATTACATTTGAGACGTTTTAAATTATCTCAAATGTAATTTTGGCCCTCGCGAGGCGTTGAATTTCAATTAGTTGCAAAGGTCAAAAATCGCCCTTTCGGCGGTGAAGATTATCCGTCTGCCCGGCATATCATACAGCCGCGGAGACCGGAAAGCCCCGCCCCGCATTCAGGTAGCGGGACGGGGCTTGTATGTCAGTCGGGACGGGGCAGCGCCACCGCGATCAGTTCTGATCGTAGGCGTGCTTGGGATAGTCGACGGTGTAGTGGAGACCGCGGCTCTCCTTGCGCTCGATGGCCATGCGCGTGATGAGGTAGCCCACATTGATCATATTCCTCAGTTCGCAGATGTCTCGTGTGGCCTTGACGCGCTTAAACAGTTCCTCAGTCTCCTCGTAGAGCAGGTCGAGCCTTGTCCAGGCGCGGTGTAGGCGCAGGTTGGAGCGCACGATGCCGACATAGTTGGACATGGTCTGTCCCACTTCCTTGACGTCCTGAGCGATGAGCACTTTCTCCTCGTTGGTCATCGTGCCGGTGTCGTTCCATTCGGGCACGGCCGTGTTGAAGGTGTACTCGTCGATGTGCTGCAGGCTGTGCTCGGCTGCTGCTTTGGCATAGACCACAGCTTCGATGAGCGAATTGCTGGCCAGACGGTTGCCTCCATGGAGTCCCGTGCACGAACACTCGCCCACGGCGTAGAGACGGCGTATCGAGGAGCAGGCGTTATAGTCCACCTTGATGCCGCCGCAGAGGTAGTGGGCGCAGGGAGCCACGGGGATGTAGTCCTTGGTGATGTCGATGCCGATGGAGAGGCATTTCTTGTAGATATTGGGGAAGTGCTTGCGTGTCTCGTCGGGGTCCTTGTGCGTCACATCGAGGCAGACGTGGTCGAGGCCGTGGATCTTCATCTCGTGGTCGATGGCGCGGGCCACAATGTCGCGCGGCGCCAGCGAGAGGCGCTTGTCGTATTTCTGCATAAACTCCTCGCCGTTGGGCAACTTGAGGACGCCGCCATAGCCGCGCATGGCCTCCGTGATGAGGTAGGCCGGATGCGTCTCGCCCGGGTGGAAGAGAGCTGTGGGGTGAAACTGGATGAACTCCATGTCCTTCACCGTTGCCTTGGCGCGGTAGGCCATGGCTATGCCGTCGCCTGTGGCTATCTCGGGATTGGTGGTCGAGGCGTAGACAGCCCCGCAGCCGCCCGTGGCCAGCACCGTGACGCGCGAGAGGATGGTGTCGATCTTCTTGGTGTCGGGGTCGAGCACATAGGCGCCGTAGCACTCGATGTCCGGAGTGCGGCGCGTCACCTCTATGCCCAGATGGTGCTGTGTGATGATCTCCACGGCGAAGTGATTCTCCAGCACGCGGATGTTGGGCTCCCTTTTGACGGCTTCGATGAGCCCGCGCTGTATCTCGAAACCCGTATCGTCGGCGTGGTGGAGGATGCGAAACTCGGAGTGGCCGCCCTCGCGGTGCAGGTCATAGCTCCCGTCGGCCTTCTTGTCGAAGTGGACGCCGTTCTCCACCAGGAAGCGGATGCCGTCGGGCGCTCCCTTCACCACTTTCTCCACCGCTCCGCGGTCGCTGATATAGTCGCCCGCTATGATGGTGTCGCGGATGTGTTTCTCAAAGTCGTCTACCTTAAGATTGGTCACTGAGGCGATGCCGCCCTGCGCCTTGGCCGTGTTGGCCTCCTCGAGCGTGGTCTTGCACACCAGGGCCACCTTGCCCTTGCCGCTGCGGGCTACCCTCAGGGCGTAGCTCATGCCGGCCACACCGGAGCCTATGACGAGAAAATCGAATTTGCGTATCATTATGATGTATTTTTACCCGCTTGCAAAACTACTGATTTATGGTGTAACGATAAAATATTTTGCTTTGCTTTTCATCCGTTTTGCCGCATATTACGCGCTCTCGGCGTTGAAGGTGAAAAGATTTGCTTCTCCTGATTTGGTGATGAGCGAAATAATGATTATATTTGCCCGTATAATATTCTTGTCTTATTTTCAGTTATTAATCTAAAAACATTGTATCATGAAAAAGTATCTGGCAGAAATGGTAGGCACGATGGTGCTGGTATTGATGGGCTGCGGCGCTGCCGTTTCCCTTTCCTGTAATCCGGCCGATCCCGCATCGGTAGTGGGCACGGCCATGGCCTTCGGTCTCTCGGTCGTAGCGATGGCGTACACCATCGGCGGCATCTCGGGCTGCCACATCAACCCGGCCATCACGCTCGGTGTCTTTCTGAGCGGTCGTATGAGTGGCAAGGACGCAGCGATGTACATCATCTTTCAGATCATCGGCGGCATCATCGGCGCAGCCCTGCTCTACCTCATCACCGTGAGCGCCGGTCTGACCGGCACGGGCGCCAACGACCTCCAGATAGTGGACGGCGCGCAGGTGACATGGCTCGGCGGACTGCTCGCAGAGCTCTTCTTTACCATGGTGTTTGTGCTCGTGGTGCTCGGAGCTACAGCCCGCACCAACGGCGCGACGAACAATTTCGCCGGTCTGGCTATCGGTCTGGCCCTGGTGCTCGTTCACCTCGTCTGCATCCGTTATACCGGCACTTCCGTCAATCCCGCACGCTCCATAGGTCCCGCCCTGTTCCAGGGAGGTACGGCTCTCTGCAACTTGTGGATATTTATCGTAGGTCCTTTTGCCGGCGGCGCGCTTGCAGCATTGGTGTGGAAGGTGATAGATCCCGATAAATAAGTCGCCGGAGCGATGAAAGCCGTTGCGGTATCGGTTTTTCATAATCTCGGACGGGCTGTAAGAGCCGCTCTCCTGCTTCTGCCTCTCATCCTGGCCGTGTTGTGGTGCGGCAGGCTGACGGCCGGAGATATTGTCCGCCCGGGCGAGCTGTGGCCGGACGAGAGCGGAAGGCACATCAACGCTCACGGCGGCGGAATACTGGCCTACGGCGGCCGTTACTACTGGTACGGCGAGGACAAAGACGCCCGCACCAATGCCGCTCTCGTAGGCGTGTCGTGCTACAGCTCGCGCAACCTCAAGAAGTGGCGTCGCCTCTCCGTGGCTCTCAGTGTCGATACGACCGATGCGGCTTCGCCCATTGCGCGGGGCTGCATCATCGAGCGCCCGAAAGTCATCTACTGCGCTGGGACGGGGCAGTTCGTGATGTGGTTCCACCTCGAGCTTCGCGACAAGGGCTACCGCGCCGCCATGGCAGGCGTAGCCGTGGCCGACCGTCCCGAAGGGCCGTTTCGCTTCCTCAGAGCCTCGCGTGTCAATGCCGGTCGTCTGCCGTCGGGATATACGGAGGAGGATGTGCAGATGCTCGACTCTCTACGCTACACCATGAAGCTGAAATGGTGGACACCCGAGTGGAGAAGGGGAGTAGAGGCCGGCGTCTACATGCGCCGCGACATGGACGGCGGGCAGATGGCCCGTGACATGCAGCTCTTTGTGGACAGCGACGGCAAAGCATATCACATCTATGCCAGTGAGGAGAATCTCACCATTCAGATAGCCGAACTGACCGACGACTACACCGCCCACACGGGCCGCTATGTGCGCGTCGCCCCGAGCGGGCAGAACGAGGCGCCGGTCCTCTTCCGCCACGGAGGATACTACTGGATGATTACCAGCGGATGCACCGGCTGGGCGCCCAACGCCGCACGGCTCTACAGGGCACGCTCTATCATGGGCCCCTGGGAAGGAAATCTCTACAACCCTTGCTGCGAAGGTAACGACCGACGCCCCGTGGAGAAAACTTTCCTCGGTCAGGGCACCTACGCTCTGCCTTACGGCAAAGGCATAATCTTCATGGCCGACGAATGGCGTCCCAATCATCCCTCCGACGGACGCTATCTTTGGCTGCCGATAAGCTTCGACCGCGACGGAGGGCCGCAAATAAAATGGCGGGACAGCTGGAGCCTTAAGAAGCTCAAGGCCGGAAAATACAACGACTATCCCGAATAGAGTTTCCGGGAGCTGAATAATGAAAACAATAAAGGCTGCGCCGTCAGAAGTGGGGCGCAGCCTTTTCATTATGCCCGGTGGCGGCGTTATGCTACCGCCTTAGAACGTCCACTTTGCTGCGATGGTCGGAATGACGTAGAAGGCGTTGTTGTGGCCCTCGTTGTCGAATACGAAATTGTTGGAAATCTCCACCTCGGAGCCCAGCGACAGGTTGAATCCGTCCAGGCCCTTGATGGTGTTGAGGTTGAACCAGAACTGCGGTTCGCTGAGCAGTATCAGTTTGCCGTTGACATTCGGGTCGTACCACAGGTCGCAGAATCCGCTGAACGTACACAGCTTGGAGGCGAAGGTAAGTCCCCACACCTCCGTGAGTTGGAAGCCGTTGTAGGGATGGAGCCCGCGGTGCTTGTTCTTGAAGTAGTATTTGTACATGGCCTGCACGGAGAAAGTCTTTGAGTAGTCGGCGCTGGCCCAGTTCCACGCCGGACCCAAGAGGACGGCGTGCTGGTAGCGGTTGCCGTAATAGCTGCCGCCGCCCTTGCCGGTGAGCTCGCCGCCGTTATATTCGACGTGCGCGGCAAAGCGCTTGTTGCGCGTAAAGTTTATCTCGCGCGACACCTCCCAGTAAGCGTCCGTCAGACCGTCGCTCATATAGTTGAGATCGCAGAAGAAGTACGTGCTGCCCCATTTGTCGGCCTTGAAGCAGTCGATGGTCGTTGTCACCCGCGGGCGGGTGCTCAGGTCGTCGTACATCATGCGGCCTAAGTCGTAGTGGAACTGGAGGTTTTGGGCTGCTGCCGCAAGCGGAAGGGCGAACAACAGAGAGAGGAGCGTTTTCTTTTTCATTTCTGTTAGATTTACTTTGATTAGTTCATGTTTGCAAAGTTAGGGATATTATTAAGATATCAGCCCTTTTCCTTAAAAACTTTTTGACGAATCAGCCAATCTTTTCGGTAAATCTGACCATTTGCTCATTATCGCCCCTTTGCCGCGGCGTTATCGCCTCATAGGTGACCGTCGCGGGCGAGCATGTCCTGCAGCCGCACGACGGCCTTGCGGATGGAGGCGAGGCCGAACTCGGAGGGCTGCAGCGCGGAGAGGCTCCGCCATTCGAGCGACGCGGCGTCGTCGGCGGCCTTCGGGCGGCCGCCCGCCCTGAGGCGGCAGAGGAAGAAACTGTCGGCCGTCGGCACGTCGAGCCCCGAATAGAGGTAGCTGTTGGAGAGCGAGAAGAGCCACCTCATGCTCTCCACCTCGCAGCCCGTCTCCTCGCGTATCTCGCGGCGCATGCCCTCGTCGATGCTCTCGCCGGCGTCCACGAAGCCGCCCGGCAGGTCGAGCGTGCCCCGCGCCGGCTCGAGCGCGCGCCGGCTCACCAGTATCTCGTCCCCTTCGCCCAGGATCACGGCCGCCGTGGCCGCGCTGGCGTTCTGATAGTAGACAAAGCCGCAGTCGCCGCAGCGCTTCGAGCGCGCGTCGTTGATATTGAAATTCGCTGATCCGCATCGCGGACAATGGGTAAATACTTCGCTGAATTCGCTCATAATTTGTAGTTTTTGAGTCCTTTTCTCCGCGAAATTATTACTTCACACGACTATTTCCGCCGTCTTTGGATTATTTAACCTTACATGCATGATTTTTCCCCGGAAAATTATTGATATTCCAAATAACATTGTAATTTTGCGCCGTTTTAGGAATATAAGCACACTTGATTATGTACTGGACACTGGAATTAGCTTCAAAACTGGAAGATGCGCCGTGGCCCGCCACCAAGGACGAGCTCATCGATTACGCTACACGCTCAGGCGCCCCGATGGAAGTTATCGAAAACCTTCAGGAACTGGAAGACGAAGGCGAAGTGTACGAGAGCATCGAGGACATATGGCCTGATTATCCTACTAAGGAAGATTTCTTCTTTAACGAAGACGAATATTAAGCGCCGGTAGCGAACGCTATCAGGTACAGGCGCAGTGAATTCACGCCGGACAGGGGACACGATATCCCTCTCCGGCGTGAATTTGTTTTGTTCTTATAATCCTTTTTCCGCTTTTTCCATCACTTTAATCCGCATTTTGCAATTTCGCTGCTATCAAACCGGCGCTTTTTAGAATTATTTTCGTTGAAGAAGAATTTTTTTTGATTTTCGTGCCTCTATGTGAAAACTATTGAATATATTCGCAAATGAACATTACAAAACAATCATCACTGACCGACTTAGATATACCTGATAACTAAAAGAACAAACCCCCTACATCCGACGGGAAAAAGGTGATAAGATTATTTATTCTATCAATTTCGGATGTGCTGTAAAAGCAAATAAAGGGATACGACCATCGGGCGTATCCCTTTATTAGAGCCCCGCCCCTCAGGCGAAGCAAAGATGCTTCCGCGGCTCTCAGTCCGACGCGTCGCCCGTTCTTCCCGGCCCGCCTTATATATATGGCATACCTTATTATATTATATGGTATACCTTTTAATATACGCGCGCGCATTATTATATATGCCGGCTGCCATCCGCCGCGGGAGTGCGCGAAGGAATACGGGATACTAATTTCACGCCGCCTAATCGCACGTTAGATTTTTCCGGCTCGCTCTTGGGCCTCGTTGCAGCGGCCCTCCCAGTTAGCGCCGCGCATATTCATTCTCTTTGCTCGCAATCGAGGCGTCTCCAGGGGCCATTTTTCACCTTTTGTAACTACGTGATTTTCAGTACTCCCGGAAGGTTAAAACTATGTTTGAGACGAGAGAAACTACATTTGAGGTGTTTTTCCTCAGGTCCTATGTGAGTATTAAGATAAGCGGAACGTTTTTTCTGGCAAGTGGAAAAAGGGGTCGTTTTTCGTATGGCGAAATTATATCAGCGGGGCAGGGGTGTGACTACATATAGATGTAAGATTCATTATCTGCACATGCGTGAAAAATAACTGGGAGGGCCCCTGCCCTCAGGGGCCGTCCGCCGCATAAGAAAGTGCGAGGCGTATCGCGCTATACTCACTTTTCACCGCTTAGCCGCTCTTTAGATTTTCCTGGCTCGCTCTTGGGCCGCGTTGCAGCGGCCCTCCCAGTTAATGCGGCGAAATCCATTCTCGCATATTATTTCTCGCTCTGCCTTTTCGGGCTGCGGCCGCTGAGGGCAGTGGCCCTCCCAGCTAACGCCGCTCACATCATTAATTTTCACTCTTATCAGCCCGCCCCGCAATATGGCAAATGGTATAGAGTGCGCATTACTGCGACCCCGGGAAGAGCGATTTTTTGGCTTTTGTAAATAATTGAAATACAGTGCCTCCGGAAGGCCAAAACTACATTTGAGACGAGAAGAACTACATTTGAGGTGTTTTTCCTCATGTCCTATGTGAGTATCCGCGCATGCGGGAGGATTTTTTGAAGTGTGTGGAATGCCCTTTTCTGACAATGGGGAAAAGGGTGCGATTTTTGGATGGCGAATATATAATGACAGAGCAGGGGATTGAGGACTTGTAATGAGGATTTCTTTCTCCGTTTTGCGCGAGAAATAACTGGGAGGGCCCCTGCCCTCAGGGGCCGTCCGCCGCATAAGAAAGTGCGCGAAGGAATACGCGATGCGATTCGTTGTATATCGTGCGGCCTTAAAGAACAAATTATGCTAAAGTTTACGTCGCAAATTATTTCGCGCTTAGCCCTTTCGGGCATGCGGGCCGCGCTGCAGCGGCCCTCCCAGTTGGCGCCGCGCACATCTTTAATTTTCGCTCTTATCAGCCCGCCCCGCAATATGGCAAAAGGTATAGAGTGCGCATTACTGCGATCCCGGAAGGGCGGTTTTAGTGGCTTTGTAAATAGCACCTATAATTTCCATGGCCCGCCTGCCGCTAAAGAGATGCCGCGATACCTTATTATATAGGGACACTCATATATATGGATACACATATTAAGATACCTGATCGGCGGCGTTCCGAGGATGCGCCGCAGAGCCTTACGCATATCTGACAGAAGCCGCCGGTTCTTAACAAGTTCTCTCCGCTAAGGCCGCGGTTTTGCATCCGTCTTTGCAATAATCACGCGTTTCTGCTAACGTTCTATATAAATTTATTGTGATAAATGTAAGATTTCGGCCCGTTCGTCGATTTTTCTTCTATTTTTTGCAAGAAAGACTTGCACAATAACAAAAAAATATCTAATATCGCAGTCGTAAGTGTCTAACTATATAATTAATCCATGTACAACAAACTTTACACTAAATTCATCGCATGCTTAGCCTTGCTATTAGCAATGCCGATGTCGTGGGCACTGGCATCGCCGCCTGACGACGAGCCTACCCAGCCCACATTGCAGGAGTTGCTGGACAGTTATACCTTCGGTCCCGATGACTACAGTTGGGGTCCGGGCCCGGGTGTCATCAGCGACTCTACTACTTATGCCGATTGGTATAATCTCTATTCCTCTGCTCTTCAGATGAGCAGTTCCACTACCGCCACGGACGAGGAGAAAGCCGCCATGGTGGTGAAGCTGCAGGCCATGAAGCAGAAGGTTGACGCGGCTATTAAGCCAGTTACCGACGGCGTGTACTACATCATCACGACCTACTCTGCTTTTAACGGCAAGGACACTATGGCCTGGTTCGCACCGCGTGAGCATAACTTCCCGGGCTGGAAGAAGCTGGACAAGAACTCGCTCAAGTTCATGTGGAGAATTACCAAGCTCGAGGACGGCAACTATTCCATGCAGAATCTCGCTACGCTTCAGTATGTATTCCACAACACTACCATCGACGGCCAGGAGACCAATATGTACATGACCGACGATATGGAGTACGAGCAAGTACTGGAGAACATCAAGCCCAACGGCCAGTTCCTCATCCATTGCAAAGGTGCTGCCTGGACATACAACATCCAGAAGCACAACAGCGGTAACGCCACTGAAGGCCCTATCGGTAACTGGCTGGACAAGAACCTTAACGGCGAGGGTACATGGCGGCTGCAGCCCGTCACGGAGAGTGAGCTCGCCGCAGCCAGCGCTACACAGTATCATCAGATGCTCGAAGCCAGAGTGAATTCATTCAATGCTGACTCTTATACTTTAGGTACCGACCCGGGTAACTACAGCCAGGAGGCTATGGACGCCGTTAAGGCTGAGATTACAGCCGACACCACGCTACTGGCCAACACCGAGTCGCCCGCTACCGAGGAGCAGTGCAAGGCCGCCTACGAGAAGCTCAACACAGCCATCGCGGCTCTCAAGGCCAGCATCGTGCCCATCACCGACGGCTACTATGCCATCTCGACCATTACCTATCAGCAGGCTATGGCGGGCAACGGAGGTCTCGCTCTGACCGTCGACGGTGATGCCGACTGGCTCTACAACTTCTCCTGGGAGACCGCCAATCCGGCCTTCATCTGGAAGGTGACTCCTCTGGGCAACAACCGCTACACTGTCCAGAACTTTGTATCCAAGAAGTACTTCAACTCGACTGACCTCGTGGCTTCCAGTGCTTCCATCAACCTCACAAAGACCCCGACAGTATCGCAGATCATCACCTCTCATCCGGGAGCAACGTTCTCGTTCTCCAACACGGATGTTTACAACCTTAACTTCGGCTACTACGCTGACAATGATCTGGTATATTTGGTAAAGGGCGGCTACCGTTCGTTCTACCTGCACAAGTACACCGACGATGAGGCAAACCAGCTGGCCGTTTCCTATCCGCAGAAGCTGCGCAACGATACGCTCAGCTCGCTTATCAATACCGCTTCGGCACGCGTTGCCCTTGATTCCATTTATACTATTGACCTCACCAGTCCCGTCGTGACGGATGCTGCACAGTTCTACAGCAACAACAAGTCTCAGGAGGGCACCTATGAGGCTATGATTGACAACAACTTCGATACGTTCTTCATCACCAACTGGGGTACGAACTCCGTAACGAGAGAGGCCGCTCCCCACTACCTCAGAGTAGACGCCGGCGAGGGCAAGACCCTGCCTACATCCTTCGGTATGCACTGGCGTAACCGCGGTAGCACCTGGGCCAACATGTATCGTCCTATCGATGTCACTTACAGCGTGAGCGATGATGCAGAAAACTGGGTAGAAGTAGGCACAGCCAAGAACCCTGAAGCCGGATTCCCCGTTGTAACTGAAGAGCCCGAGTTCACTTCTTCCACACCTATTCGTACTTCGAAGCCCTACCGCTACTTCAAGCTGACGGTAAACAAGACCAACACGGCCGCCAATGGTCCTGACGGCTATCCGTTCTTCAACTTCTCCGAGTTCAACGTCTATCCGATGAAAGCTACCGCGTTCTCGCCGGATGTCCAGACAGCTATAAACAATCTTCGTGCGGCTCTCGCATCTGCCAAAGAAAAACTTGCGGCCAACACGACGACCTCTGCCGACATCAAGGCCCTGCAGGACGCATACACGGCATTCCTGCTTCAGTATAAGGATACCTCTGACCTGTTCGCTATCTACAAGAAGAGCACCGGCGCAACTGACAATATCGAGATAGGTGAGGACATGTTCAGCTATCCAGAGGACAAGGTTTCCGAATTCGAGGAGGCTTGGAACGAGGTAGACGCAGCACGTCCGTTCTCGTCCATCGAGAAGCAGAGCGAAGTGGCCCGCCTCGACACACTCCTTACCCGCGCATATACCGCGCTGCAGAACTCGATGGTAGGCCCTGATCCTGATGTATGGTACAACATTCTCTCTGCCGATACGGCTGATGTAGACTTCCAGGGCAACACCTTGCAGGGGCAAGTATGCTGGGTAGGCGGATTATCCTCCGTTGATGGCTTTGCTACCGGTGATCATTATATCCAAAGGGCTACCGACCTGCGTACGTCATGGCGCTTTGAGCCCACCTCTACGCCCAATGTCTACTACATGATAAACTGCGCAAGCGGATGGCCCATCAACCGCGGCCCCGTGCTTCTCAAGCCGCTCGGCGAGGGACAGTGCGCTATCTATACGGGCACCAACCTGGACGGCTACTTCTATATAATGGTCAAAAACCATCAAACCGATAAACCGTTCCCTGGCAATCCTGCAAAACCGGGCACGCCAGATAAGTACAATAGCGGAGCATGGACTCTCAGCCCCACTCCTTCTGACTATACTCATACTTTGGCTATGAGTAAGGGCAGTAACGTGATAGTCTGCCTGCCGTTCGACACATATGATATGCCTACATCGCTTACCGATGGCGAGACGGTGACTGCCTACGAGATATGCGGCTATGAGCTGGCCGAGGACGGCAAGACCGTTACTCATATCAACCTCACCGAGATGGCCGGAGACGAGAAATATGCCGAGGGCATTCCTGCCGGTACGCCGTTCGTGCTCAGCTATGGCGATACCTACGACTCCGAGGTGACCGTAACGGCCGACTTGAAGGCTAAGGTAGGCGGCAACGTAAGCCGTACGCTTCACAACCAGAACGGTCTCTACGGCACATTCTCTAACGTCAATCTGCCCGCAGGCATGATTTACTTGAGCATGGACAGCGCTTACGTAGAGAAAGAAGTTGCAGGTAAGGATCCTACGGTCGTGAAGCCTACATTTGGCTACATAAACATCAACGCTGTTAAGAACAATCCTGAGGCTTCCGTTGACAAGCAGATACCCGTAGCTGGCACTCTCGAGCTGGCAGTAGGCATCAACTCCGCCGTAAGCAAGAGCGCCGACAAGGTGAACGTTTACACTGCCGACGGCGTGCTCCTCAAGAAGGGCGTTAAGGCTGCCGACGCAGAGAAGAACCTTGGCAAGGGCATCTACATCATCGGCAAGGATAAGAAACTCGTGAAGTAAATCCACCGGTGATTTAGCCCCAGGCTAATATAAATAAGGAGGCCTGCCCCGCTGAAAGGGCAGGCCTCCTTTGTCTCTCTGTGTATAGTCGCCCGGCGGGTCTTGCACCCCGAAGTTTTGCCCATTCTCCGGGCGGAAATAAAAAATGCAGCTTGCCGCACGGCATACTGCATTTTTCAAACAAGATACATAACAATAAAATCCATGAGATACACTTCTCCCCTTATAAGCGTGGGGATATGAGTGGGAACAATGAATTCTGTGGCAAAAGTACACCTGCGGCGCCACCCCGCCAATACCCGAAAATGGGTAAAAGTGAGCTCCCTGGCATAAGAATGACGCACCCCGGCCCATTAACAACCATTTATACAGCAGAACTCTGATAATAAAGAAAATGCAAGTACTTGCACGATATCTGTTTTTTTTCCTACTTTTGCACTCCGATAGAACAAAGCAAATCAATATAATAATGCAGAAGAATCTCGTAATTGTCGAATCGCCGGCCAAGGCCCGCACCATCCAGAAATATCTCGGTGCCGACTACAAGGTGATGCCGTCGTTCGGCCATATACGCGACCTTAAAAAGAAGAACAACGGCATCGACCCCAAGACGTTTGAGCCGCAATACGAAATACCCAAGGATAAAGTCCACGTCGTGAGCGACCTGCGCAAGGCGGCCAAGAGCGCCGAGACCGTATGGCTCGCAAGCGATGAGGATCGCGAGGGTGAGGCTATCTCATGGCATCTGGCCGAGGTGCTCAAGCTGCCCCTCAACGACAAGCACCGCATCGTCTTTCACGAGATCACGAAGCCTGCCATTCTCTCGGCCATAGAGCACCCGAGGTCCATCGACCTCAATCTCGTCGACGCGCAGCAGGCCCGCCGTGTGCTGGACCGCATCGTGGGCTTCGAGCTCTCGCCCGTGCTGTGGCACAGGGTGCGCCCGTCGCTCTCTGCCGGCAGGGTGCAGAGCGTGGCCGTGAGGCTCATCGTGGAGCGGGAGCGCGAGATCAGCGAGTTCAAAAGCGAGCCCTTCTACCGCGTGACGGCCGTGTTTACCCTCGACGGGCGCTCATTCGGCGCCGAGCTCGGCCACCGCTTCAGTAGCGAGGCTGAGGCGCGCGCATTCCTCGAGGCCATTAATGGCGCCGACTACGAGGTGGCCGACGTGGCCGTCAAGCCGCAGAAGCGCAGTCCCGCCCCGCCGTTCACCACTTCGACGATGCAGCAGGAGGCCGTGCGCAAGTTCGGTTTCCCCGTTTCCCTTACCATGAGCTTGGCCCAGACTCTCTACGAGGAGGGCTACATCACATATATGCGTACCGACTCGGTCAACCTCTCCACGCTCTGCCTGGGACAGTGCAAGAAGGAGATTATCTCCAATCTCGGCGAGCGCTACAGCAGGCCGCGGAAGTTCACCACTCACAGCAAAGGGGCTCAGGAGGCCCACGAAGCCATCCGTCCCACGTCGATGTCGCGCCACGAGCTCGGGACAGGCACTCCGCAGCTTAAAAAGCTCTACCGCCTCATCTGGCTGCGCACCATAGCCTGCCAGATGGCCGACGCCGAGATCGAGAAGACGCAGGCCGAGATCAGCATCTCCACATCCCCCGAGCGCTTTGTGGCCAGCGGCGAGGCTATCAAGTTTGACGGCTTCCTGCATGTCTATCGCGAGGGCGATGACGATGCTAATGCGGACAGCAATACCCTTTCGCGCGACGAAGCACGTCTGCTCCCGCCGCTCAGAAAGGGCGACCGCCCCACGGCAGAGAGCGTCACGGCTACGGAGCGCTTCACCCAGCATCCACCGCGCTACAATGAGGCTTCGCTTGTCCACAAGATGGAGGAGCTCGGTATAGGCCGCCCGTCCACTTACGCCCCCATCATCAGCACCATCCAGCAGAGGGGCTATGTAGTGCGCGGCGATAAGGAGGGCACCAAGCGCCCCTACACCGTGCTCACGCTCCAGGACGGCAAGGTGAGCGAGCGCACGGCCACGGAGACTACCGGTTCGGACAAGGGCAAGCTCATCCCTACGCCCGTGGGGCAGGTGGTCACCGATTTCCTCAAGGAGGATTTCCCCGAGATCATGGACTACAACTTTACCGCCGACGTCGAGAAACAGTTTGACGAGGTGGCCGAGGGCCACAGGGAGTGGACGGGCCTGATGAAGGACTTCTACAAGCACTTCGAGCCCGAGGTCAAAAAGTCGATGGAGAGCAAGGACGGCCGCAAGGTGGGCGAGCGCCTGCTGGGCACAGACCCCAAGACCGGAAAGCCCGTGAGCGTCAAGATAGGCCGCTACGGCCCCATGGTGCAGATAGGCACCGCCGAGGACGAGGAGAAGCCCTCCTTCGCTACGATACGCAAGGACCAGAACTATGAGACCATCACGCTCGAAGAGGCGCTCGACCTGTTCAAGCTGCCCCGCACCTTGGGCGAGTTTGAGGGCAAGACGATAAGCGTGGGCACCGGCCGCTTCGGGCCCTATGTCCATCACGATAAGCTCTATGCGTCGCTTCCCAAGGGCATGGACCCGATGAAGGTGACGCTCGAGGAGGCGGAGCAGATGATTCTCGACAAGCGCGAGGCCGAAGCCAAACGCCACATGAAGCAATATGCGGAGGATCCCGAACTGGAAGTGATGAACGGCCCTTATGGCCCCTATATCCACTACAAGGACAAGAACTACCGCCTCACCAAGGAACAGAAAGCCGAGGCTGCCTCGCTGACCTACGAGCAGTGCATGCAGATCGTCAATGCTGCGCCGGAGCCCACAGGCCGTAAGAGGGCCGCAGGCGGGGCACGCACAGCGCGCACAGCCCGCGGCAAGGCCGGCGCAAAGGCTAAAGCGGCGAAGTGAGATGAAGAGCATCACCCTCGTCGGCTATATGTGCGTCGGCAAGACCACTGTGGGCCGCGCCATAGCCCGCAAGCTCGGCATCAGTTTCTACGACCTGGACTGGTATATCGAGGAGCGCTTCCACACCCGCATCCCGGACATCTTCCGCGAGCGGGGCGAGGCCGCGTTCCGCGACATGGAGCGCCGCATGCTCCACGAAGCGGCCGAGTTTGAGGACATTGTGCTCTCCGCAGGCGGCGGCACGCCCTGCTTCTTCGACAACATGGACTATCTCAACAGCGTTTCGGAGACCGTCTACCTCAGAGCCTCCGTCGACACCATCCTGCGCCATCTCGCCATCAGCAAAGGCAAGCGCCCGCTCCTCGAGGGCAAATCGCCTGAAGAGCTGCGCACATTCGTGACGGAGCAGCTCGCTGCCAGAGAGCCCTTTTACATGAAAGCAAAGCACATAGAGGAGGTATCGCCCCTCGAAACCAAAGACAAAGTAGACATATTGAGCGACAATATCATTTCCGTACTAAACAGAAAGCGACAATGAAAAAATGGCGTGTGGAAGACTCGGCCGAGCTTTATAACATCAACGGCTGGGGCGTAAATTACTATAACATCAACGAGAAGGGACACGTCTATGTCACTCCGCGCAAGGACGGCGTGGCTATCGATCTCAAGGAACTCATGGACGAGCTCGACCGGCGCAATATCACGGCCCCCGTGCTCCTGCGTTTCCCCGACATCATCGACAACAGGATCGAGAAGACAGCCACCTGCTTCCAGAAGGCCGCCCGCGAATACAATTTCAAGGCCGAGCATTTCATTGTCTACCCCATTAAGGTCAATCAGATGCGCCCCGTCGTGGAGGAGATCATCAGCCACGGCAAACGCTACAACATCGGCCTCGAGGCCGGCAGCAAGCCCGAGCTCCACGCAGTGCTGGCCACCAACATGGACTCCGACAGCCTTATCATCTGCAACGGCCACAAGGATCAGAGCTACATCGAACTGGCGCTGCTGGCGCAGAAGATGGGCAAGAAGGTGTTCCTCGTGGCCGAGAAGCTCGACGAGCTGGAGCGCATCTTCGAGGCCGCCCGCGCGCTCAAGGTGAGACCCAAGATAGGCATCCGCATCAAGCTCGCCTCCTCGGGCGCCGGCAAATGGGAAGAGAGCGGCGGCGACGCCAGCAAGTTCGGCCTCAACTCCAGCGAGCTCCTCGAGGCCGCCGAGATGTTCAAGCGGCGCGGCATGGAGGACTGCCTCAAGCTCATCCACTTCCACATCGGCAGCCAGATCACCAAGATACGCCGCATCCAGTCGGCGCTGAGAGAGGCCTCGCAGTTTTTCGTGCAGCTCCACGCCATGGGCTTCAACATCGAGTTCGTCGACTGCGGCGGAGGCCTCGGCATCGACTACGACGGCACCCGCTCCAGCAATTCCGAGAGCTCTGTCAACTACTCCATTCAGGAATATGTCAACGACTGCGTCTACACCTTCGTCGACGCTGCCGACCGCAACTCCATCCCCCATCCCAATATCATCACCGAGGGAGGGCGCTCGCTGACGGCCCATCATAGTGTCCTGGTGCTCGAGGTGACCGACGTCGCCTCGCAGCCGCAGATGAGCGAGGACTTTGAGGCCGGCCCCGACGACCATCAGCTGGTGCGCGACCTCTCCGAGATATGGGACAAGCTCACTCCGCGCTCCATGCTCGAGGACTGGCACGACGCCGAGCAGATGAGAGAGGAGGCCCTCGAGCTCTTCGACCACGGCATCATCGACCTCAAGACGCGCGCCCAGATAGAGAGCCTCTACTGGAGCATCACACGCGAGGTCAACAGCATGGTCCACACACAGAAGCACGTCCCCGACGAGCTCCGCAGCCTCGACCGCCTGCTGGCCGACAAGTATTTCTGCAATTTCTCCCTCTTCCAGAGCCTTCCCGACTCGTGGGCCATCGACCAGCTCTTCCCCGTCATGCCCATCCAGCGCCTCGACGAGCGCCCCGAGCGCAATGTGACGCTCCAGGACATCACCTGCGACAGCGACGGCAAGATCACCCAGTACGTCAACTCGATGCAGCAGACCGCCTACATCCCCATGCACACCATCCACCGCGGCGAGCGCTACTATGTCGGCGTGTTCCTCGTGGGCGCCTATCAGGAGATTCTGGGCAACATGCACAACCTTTTCGGCGACACCAACGCCGTCCACGTCACCGTCACGGACAATGGCTACAGCATCGACCGTGTCATAGAGGGCGAGACAGTGGCCGAGGTGCTCGACTATGTGCAGTACGACCCCAAGCGCCTCCAGCGCAGGCTCGAGACATGGGTAAAGCGTGCCGAGCTCGCCGGCAAGATCTCCATCTCCGAGGGCAACGAGTTCCTCGCCAACTATCGCAGCGGCCTCTACGGCTACACCTACCTCGAGCTCAACGACGAGGACCTCTACCGCGAGAACGACCGCGTGCGTTATAAGGATAAAAAGTCAGAGAAGCAGGAGGACAAGGACGATGAAAAATAATGTTACAGTGATCAAGGTGGGCGGCGCCGTTGTCGAAGACGCCGCCGCCCTCGACGGCCTTCTCTCGCGCTTCGTGAGGGTGGAGGGGCCCAAGATTCTCGTGCACGGCGGCGGGCGCACCGCCACGGCCATCGCCTCGCGCTTAGGGCTTAAGACGCAAATGATCGCCGGCCGCCGTGTCACAGACAGCGACATGCTCGAGGTGGTGACCATGGTCTACGGCGGGCTCGTCAACAAGCGCATCGTGGCCGCCCTCGAGGCCCGCGGAGAGTGCGCGCTGGGTATCACCGGCGCCGACTGCGGTGTTATCATCGCTCACCGTCGCCACGCCACGCCCGTCGACTACGGCTTTGTGGGCGACATCGACCGCGTCGATGCGGAGCGCCTCATGACTATCCTCGACGCCGGCATCACGCCCGTCATCGCGCCGCTCTCTTTCGACGGCCACACCACACTGCTCAACACCAACGCCGACACCATTGCCGCCTCTACGGCCCGCGCCCTCGCCGCGCTCTGTGATGTGACGCTCGTCTACTGCTTCGAGAAGGCCGGTGTGCTCACCAACCCCGACGACGAGAGCACCGTCATCCCCGAGATACACCGCGCCGACTTCCGCGGCCTCGTCGACGCCGGCACCATCAGCGGCGGCATGATACCCAAGATAGAGAACGCCCTCGGCGCCGTGGAGGCCGGCGTAAAGCGCGTCGTTATCACCTCGGCCTCCAGCCTCGCTCTCGACAGCGGCACCACAATCCTCCCGTAGATGACCGCTCTCCGCCGCTTCCTGCTTCTCCTCGCCCTGCTGCCGCTCCCGCTCATGGCCGGCAATCTCGACAGCTGCGCCCTGGTTCGCTTCACCACGACCGCAGGCGACATCACCGTGGCCCTCTACAATGACACACCCCTCCACCGCGACAACTTTCTCAAGCTCGTCCGCGAGAAATACTACGACGGCCTGCTTTTCCACCGCGTCATCGCCGATTTTATGATTCAGGCGGGCGATCCCGACACGCGCAATGCCGCCGCCGGCACCCTTCTCGGCGAAGGCGGCCCCGGCTATACCATCCACGAGGAGATACTCTATCCCGCCCACTACCACAAGCGCGGCGCACTGGCCGCAGCCCGCGAGGGCGACGATGTCAACCCCGAGATGCGCTCCTCCGGCTCACAGTTTTACATCGTGTGGGGCAAACGACAGACCATGGATCAGATAGAGAACTATCAGCAATCGATGCGCGAGAACAGCGACTGGCAGTTTGAAGTGCCCGACAACATCCTCGGGGACTATGAGAAGGTCGGCGGCACACCGTGGCTCGACGGCGCGTATACCGTCTTCGGCGAAGTGACCGACGGGCTCGAGACAGTGGAGAAGATACAGAATGTGCGCACCGACCGCCACGACCGCCCGAAGACCGACGTGCGCATCGTGAAGGCCGAAGTCATTCGCGAGCACCTGTAAGAGCGCGTGCTAAGCACGGACGCGCTTTCTTAAGGCAGAGGAAGCACTGGAGCACCTGTAGCCCCTGCCTTCTTATAAAAATCCCATCTGCTATTTTATAGAATACCTCCTACTACCTTATTGCATTCTTTCCGCTGCGCGAGAGAAAGTGCGCGAAGGAGCGCGCGATTATGCAAAGCGCGAAAAATAACTGGGAGGGCCGCTGCAGCGCGGCCCGTCCGCCGCATAAGAAAGTGCGCGAAGGAATGCGCGATGCGAATCCCTTGCCGCTTGGCCGCTCATTAGATTTACCGACTCGCTCCCGGCCGCTGAGGGCAGCGGCCCTCCCAGTTAACGCCGCGCATATTAAATTACCCATATAATCCTACAATATCAGTGAGCCCAGCCTTCGTGCGGGGCAATGCGGAAGCGTACCGGATACCCGCTTTTGCGACCCCCGAAAGGCCGATTTTGGGCCCTATGTAACTATTTGAAAAACAGCGCTCCCAAAAGGCCAAAACTATGTTTGAGACGAGTGAAACTACATTTGAGGTGTTTTCCCTCAGGTCCTATGTGAGTATCCGCGTATGCGGAAGGTTTTTTGAAATGTGGGGCATCCCTTTTTCAAAATGGTGGAAACGGGCAGCTGTTTCGGATGGCGAAGTTATAATAGCGTGGCAGGTGAATGAGGGCATTATATTTGGGACGCCTTAGCTGGGAGGGCCGCTGCAGCGCGGCCCTCCAGCCGCCGCATAAAGTAAAAGAAGGTATAATGTGCTAAGCGTCTCTCTGTCTATCGTGGGCTCCTTGTATCGCAAATTACTTCGCGCATTGCCCTTATTGGGCATGCGGCCGCTGAGGGCAGCGGCCCTCCCAGCTATCGCGCGCTCATCTATTTTCTTCTCTCATTTCGTATCTGCCGAAATGAGAGAAATGGTATAAAATATACATTTCTGCGACCCCGGAAAGGGCGATTTTAGGGCCTTTGTAAATGTCTGAAAAACAGCGCTCCCAAAAGGCCAAAATTACAATTGAGACGAGTGAAACTACATTTGAGGTGTTTTCCCTCAGGTCCTATGTGAGTATCCGCGTATGCGGAAGGTTTTTTGAAATGTGAGGCATCCCTTTTTCAAAATGCGGAAAAAGTGTGAGATTTTCGAATCGCGAAATTATATCAGCGAAGCCGGTGATTGAGGGCATACTTTTGGGACGCGTTAGCTGGGAGGGCCGTTGCCCTCAACGGCCGCCAGCCGCCGCATAAAGGAAAAGAAGGGTATAATGTGCTAAGCGTCTCTCTGTCTATAGTTGGCTCCTTGCATCGCATATTACTTCGCGCATTGCCCTTATTGGGCATGCGGCCGCTGAGGGCAGCGGCCCTCCCAGCTATCGCCGCGCTTTTTAGTTGGTAAAATTTCATCCTATGACGAGGAATTTAATGAATTGGAAAAATGCATGTCTGAATATGATAATAACAAACAAGCAATCTTAGATAAATATCTTAAGTAGCGGCGGTTGTGCGTACAACGAATTCGGCCCCCGGGAGCTTCTGCGCTCACGGGGACCGATATGTTATCCGGCTTATCGCTGCGGATTTGCCGAAAGGCATTCTGCGGATTTGCCGGAAGGCTTTCCACAGATGCCGGTCGAAAGGGTTGCGACGGAGATTTACTTCATTACCTTGACAGCCTTGCCGCTCTCGTACACCTTGATGTACACGCCTGCGGCGGGCTCGGCGTTGAGGCGCACGCCGGAGAGGTCGTAGAAGGCCTTAACCCTGTCGGTGGCGGAGGTCTTAGCCTCGTTGATGCCGACCACTGCGCCCTTGGCGGTGAAGTGGTATGTGTTGGACTTCAGCAGGTCCTGCGAGGTCACCTTGACGGTCACTGTGGCGTCGTTGCCGTTCTGCTCGATGGTCTTGCTGACCTTGGCGGCATGGCCGTTGGGGGTGACATCGACGTCGGCGAGCGAGAGGGAAGTGATGCCGGGCAGGGTGTAGTCGCTCTCGCTGTCCACGAGCGTCACGGGCTGGCCCTTGACGGTAGCGGAGGCGAGGGCGCCGTTGTAGATGAGTTCCACATCGTCGACATAGAGCGAGTCGGTAGCGGAGCCCTGACCGGCGCCGGCGTTGGTGGAGATGGTGACGAGGATGGCCTTGCCCTCCACGCTGTTGTCGACATAGTTGAAGGGCACGGCGATGCGCTGCCATACATAGCCGTTGGAGGCTATCTGATTGTCCTTGGCCGTGGCCAGCACATTAGTATAAGTCTTGCCGTCGTCCTGCGGATCCTGATAGTAGGTGCCGTCCGTGATGGCCGCGCTGACAGTAGCGTAGGGATAGTCAGCATTTGCTGTGCCCTGGCGGAACTTGACCCAGAGCGTCAGGCTGTCGGGCTGTCCCTTGAGCGTCGTGTAGTAAGGGTCGCCGGCGGCGTCCTTGTCCTCCTTGCTCATGTCGAGCTCGGCGTGATTGTTCGGATCGGTGGCTACCATGGCGCCCGCATTCATGCGGCCCGTGGTGATGGTGCCGTTGGCCACGATGCCGAGGGCGTTGGAGGCCACGACGAGCACACTCTTCTGTCCTGCGGAGCCCGGGCGGACAATGTCGGAGGGATAGGTGTGCTGATTGCTCGAGAAGAGGTTGGCTGCCGCTGCAAAGTTGCCGCCGGCAGAGGCGAACGAATGCCAGTGGAGAGGCTCTTCGACGGTAATGCTGCCGCCCAGAGTCTTTACGCTATAGCTTGTGTAATCCTCAAATCCGGAGCCGGCGATCTGATAACCGCCGTCGCCGAACACCACCTGTATCACCTGGCCCATTGCGGAGCTCAGGTCGATGTTTATAACGGCATAGAGGCTGCTGCCGGTCTGCTCGGCGTTGAGGTTGACGGGGATGGGAGGCAGGAAGGCCGACATCCATGTCGTGATGGAGGGGTCGTCGCCTGCAGCGATCTTGATGGTCTGGCTTGTGGTGTAACTGGTGACACCGTTGCTCTCGGTGGTGGCGACGCCGTTGAGGGTGATGGTGCCCACGCCGAGGCTCTGGCCGCCGGCCTTCAGGACAAAGTTTTTGAGCACGAAGGTGCTTGTGCCGTCAGTGCCCGGGGTTACGGAGATGGTGGCCGTCTGGCCCGTGACTACGCCGTTCACATTCACCGTGATGGTGTCCGTGAAATCTTCGGCCATTGCGGGCGTTGCGCCCAGCATCAGGAGTGCGATGGCTAATAAGTAGAATTTTCTCATGTCTGATAAGTATATAAATGATTGCTGTCTGTTATTCTAATGTATGCGGTAGATGAGCGCCAGTGTGCCGTAGATGGGGTAGAGGGTCTGCTCGATGGTCTTGAAGCTGCTCTTGTGCACGCCGCTCAGGCCCCAGCTCAGGTCGGCGGCGATGCCGAGCCTGCGGCGCACATACCAATCGGCGCCGAGGTCCATGCCCCACTGCCAGGAGCGCATGTTGGAGGAGAAGTTGTACTGCCCGTTGGTCTCGGAGTCGTTGCCGATGATCATCTTGGCACCGGTGGGATTGCCCACACGGAGGTAGCCGTCGTGGGCGTGGCCCTTAAACCGCTTGTCAAAGAGCAGGGACACATACGGGCCGAGGCGGAAGCGGAAATCACCCGTCTTGAAAGCCGCCTGCACGGGCACCGTGAACATCCACTCGGTGACATTGGTCTCCACATCGCCCCAGAAGCGTCCTTCGAGCTGCTCCCCGCCGCGTGTCATCGTCATGTGGTAGTCCTCCACGCGGGCGTCGGTCTTCATTCCCTTGTTCTCTACAATGAGCGCCGAGCTTATGCCCCATGAAGAGGAGAACATGTGTGCGGCGCCTGCGCCCAGACGGAAGTTGGGCGCGGGGCGGTAGCTGTTGAGGTGGCGGATGGAGGAGGGAAGGCCCACGGGGGCCGTGCCGCCGAGCGAGAATCCCAGCATGGCGTCGTACTCGAGCGAACTGAGGAAGCTCTCCGCGCTGACGGTCGTCGCGAAGGCGAGGCTGAGAAACAGTGTGATTATCCTGTATTTCATAATGCGGTTATTCTTCTTTGGTGCTTATTATTCTTACCTTGTCTACCATCAGACAGCTGCCCACGGCGCCCATAAACTTATCGCCCTCACTCGAGGAGGAGAATACGACGGCCAGCGAATAGCCGCGCTCTGCAAGCAGCCGGGCGTCGGGCTCGGAGAGGTAGGTGAACGTGACCTCAAAGGGCGTCCACTCCGTCGTTGGAGCCAGATATTTGGTGTCGGCTATGGCCACGACGAGCGGACTCGTCTTGACATTGTCGCCGTAGAGCACCATGGCGTTGCCGTCGGCGTCGTGATTGCGGTAGAACACGGCGTAGACAGCCGCGCTGTCCGTGCGGCCCACGATCTCGCGGCCCGACTTGTCGATAAACTTGGGGCCGGGGGTGTATTTGTAGTAGCCGGTAAACTTGAGCGGGGAGGCGTCGTAGGGCACGCCGAAGCGCGTAGCCTTGAGCGGGTTGATGAGCACGGACGCCATGTCGAAGGAGCCGAGGAACAGGTTGCCCGCCGCTATGCGCTTGTTGTACATCTCGCCGAAGGGCCCTGTGGAGCGCGTCGTGAGACGGGCGCAGTAGCCGTCGATACCATCCGGGTCGGGCACGGTGGGATACTCGTTGGGCTTGGCGCTGCCCATGCTCAGATTAAATCCCGCATTGCCTGTGCCCCAGTCGGAGGAGAGTGTGCCGTCCTCGAGGAGACGCTGCCAGACATAGTATTTGTGGCCGGAGCTCTCGAGGCTGAAGTGCTCGAAGTCGAGGCAGGTGGTGTCGTTGATGCTGCGTGTCACACGGTTGAAGGCCACGCGGTAGGTGCGGTGCCAGGTCTTGTTCTCCGAGGTCACGGTGTAGGTCACGGGCCCGTTGCTGAAGTCGTGAACGCTGCCGCTCGCGGGCGAGATGACGGAGCCCTTCGTAATGTCGAAGGTGGGGGCCAGCGCGCTGAGGTCGGCGCTGTTTCTCACGGTGAAGGTAACGGTGCTGTCGGTGGAGAGTACCTCGACGGTGGTGTCGCTCAGATTGTAGAACATCTCTGCCGGGGCCGCTACGCTGACCTTAGCCCGCAGAATGTCACACTCGGAGCCGAGCGGCGCGTCCTTGTAGCAGGAGGTCAGCATTGCGCAGCCCGCTACGATCACGGCCGCTGTCGCCAGGGATGACTGTATTCTCTTGAGAAGATGGTTCATTCGCTCTCTTATATATTATTTAGGTGTGTTAGTATGCCTGTTCATATTCCCTGCGCCTCGCGGCGCTGCGCCCCATAAGGGGATGGGGATGTCCTTGTGTGCCCTGCCTCTGCCGCGCCTTCCTTAGTGGGGCAGAAGGTCGGAGACGTCCATGCCGTGGGAGATGAGGTCGCGCACGACGGAGGAGGAGATGGCCGCGAGCGGGGGCTCGGTAAAGAGGATGACCGTCTCGATGCCCGTCAGGCGGCGGTTCATGTCGGCCATGTCGCGCTCGTATTCGAAGTCCCTCACGGAGCGGAGGCCGCGGAGGATGAACTTGGCGTTCTTGCGGCGGGCGAAATCGATGGTCAGGTCGTAGTAGCTCTCCACACTGACGCGTGGCTCGTCGCGGTAGTAGCGGCGGATGGTCTCCACGCGCTTGGCCGTCTCTTCGATGACCGATTTCTCCTTGTTGACGCCCACGCCGATGTAGATGTGGTCGAAGAGGGAAAGCCCGCGCCTGACGATGGCCTCGTGGCCGATGGTAAAGGGGTCGAATGTACCGGGGAAAATAGCTGCTCGCTCCATTGTGATGTGATTTACTCTTTTATTCGCTCTCGAGATATTCGGGACGGTCTTCCTCCTCTACGAGATTGTCTATGATAAAGTTCTGCCGCTCGGCCGTATTCTTGCCCATGTAGTAGGACAGCATCTCCTGAACATTGTCGGCCTTGCTGAGCGTGACCTGCTCGAGCCTCATCTCGGGCCCGATGAAGTGGCGGAACTCGTCGGGAGAGATCTCGCCGAGGCCTTTGAAGCGCGTGATCTCGGGCGAGGGCTGCAGGCGGCGGATGGCGGCGCGGCGCTCCTCGTCGTTGTAGCAGTAGATGGTCTCAAACTCGGACCTTCCGTCGCTGCGCTTCTTTTTGAGCACTGCGGCGCCGGCGGCATTATCATCGATGTGCACATCCGGGCGCGGCGCCTGGCGCTTCTTCTTGTTGCGCACACGGAAGAGCGGCGTCTGGAGGATGTAGACATGGCCCTTCTTGATGAGGTCGGGGAAGAACTGCAGGAAGAACGTGATCATCAGCAGCCGGATGTGCATGCCGTCCACATCGGCATCGGTGGCCACGATGACCTTGTTGTAGCGCAGGCCGTCGAGGCCGTCCTCGATGTTGAGCGCAGCCTGCAGGAGGTTGAATTCCTCGTTCTCGTAGACCACCTTCTTGGTCAGGCCGTAGCTGTTGAGCGGTTTGCCCCTGAGGGAGAATACGGCCTGCGTGTTGGCGTCGCGGCTCTTGGTGATGCTACCCGATGCGGAGTCGCCCTCGGTGATAAAGATGCAGCTGTCCTCCTGATGCTCGCCCCGGGAGTCGTTGTAGTGGATGCGGCAGTCGCGCAGTTTGCGGTTGTGGAGGTTGGCCTTCTTGGCCCGCTCGCGGGCGAGCTTCGTCACGCCGGCCATCGCCTTCCGCTCGCGCTCGGACATCTGTATCTTCTCGAGCATGATGTCCGCCACCTCGGTGTTCTTGTGGAGGTAATTGTCCAGGTTCTCCTTGATGAAGTCGCCGATATATTTGTTGACGCTCACGCCGTCGGGACTCATGTTCAGCGAGCCGAGCTTTATCTTGGTCTGGCTCTCAAACTGCGGTTCCTCGACATTGATGGCGATGGCGCCCACTATGCCGTTGCGGATGTCCTGATAGTCGAAGTTTTTGCCGTAGAACTCCTTGATGGTGCGGGCCAGATGCTCCTTGAACGCGCTCTGGTGTGTGCCGCCCATCGTGGTGTGCTGGCCGTTGACGAAGGAGTAGTATTCCTCGCCGTACTGGTTGGTGTGCGTGAAGGCTATCTCGATGTCGGGGCCCGAGAGGTGGATGATGGGGTAGAGCGCCCGCGTGGTCATATTATCCGTGAGCATGTCCTCCAGCCCGTTGCGGCTCTGTATCCTGTGGCCGTTGAACATGATCGTGAGCCCGGTGTTGAGGTAGGTATAGTTCCTCAGCATTGTCTCGATGAACTCCTCGTGGAAGCGGTAGTTCTTGAAGAGCATGTCGTCGGGCTTGAAGTAGACATACGTGCCGTTCTCCTCCGTCGTGCTCTCGGTGGTGTCCTCCGTTAGTTTGCCGCGCCCGAAGACGGCCGTGCGCACCGTGCCCTCGCGGAAGGAGCTCACGACATATTTCTCGCTCAGCGCGTTGACCGCCTTGGAGCCCACGCCGTTCATACCGACGCTCTTCTTGAAGGCCTTGGTGTCATACTTGCCGCCCGTGTTGAGCATGCTCACCGCCTCGATGAGCTTGCCCTGAGGGATGCCGCGCCCGTAGTCCCTCACCGACACAGCCATATCGTCGTAGGTGTTCACGTCGATGCGCTTGCCGGCGTTCATCTTGAATTCGTCGACCGAGTTGTCTATCGTCTCCTTGAGCAGGACATAGATGCCGTCGTCCGAGTGGGAACCGTCGCCGAGGCGGCCTATATACATGCCCGGGCGCATACGTATGTGCGTCGTGCCGTCCAGGTGGCGTATACTGTCATCGTTATACTCGGGGGCAGGCTCATTGTTCTGCTCCAAAGGTAATTTGTCGTTAGTTTCTTCTGCCATATAGTAATCTGAAAGTAGAAGCACGGGACTTGCCTCGGCTTGCAGCTTATATCTGCGCGAAATTACAAAATTTCCGCGACTTAGCCCTTCCTTCTCCCCGGATGTCATCCCTTGCATCCGTATGTGGTTCAACTATTTCTCATATCGCGGCGCAGTGTGCAATAATTTGGCTACATTTGCACATCAACTTGTAAAAAAATAGAATGAATACGCGATTTCTGATTACGATGCCGGTGCTGGCGATGTTCTGCCTCAGCGCCGGAGCTCAGACAGGCCGTGAATGGGACGACGTGAGCGTCTTTCAGGTCAACAGGGAGAAGGCGCACACTCTGGCCATCCCCATGCCCGACGAGAAGACGGCTCTGGCCCACCGCAACGCCCTCTCACCCTATTACCTCTCACTTGACGGGACGTGGAAGTTCCACTGGGTGCCCGACCCTGCGAAGAAGCCCGCTGGCTTCGAGAGCCCGGGCTACGACGACTCCGCCTGGGACGATATCACGGTGCCCTCCACGTGGCAGGTCTACGGCGTGCGCCATGGCAAAAGCTGGGACAAGCCGCTCTACACCAATGTCCGCTACCCGTTCACCTACGACCCCAAGACCTACAGCGTCATGGCCGACCGCCCGGACAATTTCGAGTATAACAACAGCATGAAGAACCCCGTCGGGAGCTACCGCCGCAATTTCACCCTGCCCGCCACATGGAAGGGCCGCGATGTGTATGTGCGCTTCAACGGCGCAGGCCACGGCTTCTATGTCTGGGTCAACGGCCAATTCGTCGGCTACGCGGAGGACTCGTACACGCCTTCCGAATTTAAGGTCACCCCCTATGTGAAGCCCGGCGTCAACAGCATCGCAGTGCAGGTATACCGCTTCACCTCGGGTTCGTTCCTCGAGGACCAGGACTACTGGCGTATGACGGGCATCATGCGCGACGTGTTCCTCTGGTCGGCCCCGAAGACACAGATCAGGGACTACTTCGCCTGGACCTCCGCGATCAACAATGACGGCTCCGCCAAGGTGACCGTGAAGGCGGACATCACCGGCAAGGAGCTCAGGAAGGGCGAATACTGCGTAAAACTGCTCGACAGGGGGAATGTGGTCTATAACGCCAACATCCCGCTCAAAAACCTTGCCGGCAACATGGTGAGCAGCGACATCAATATCCCTGGCGCCAAGCTATGGAGCGCCGAGCAGCCCTATCTCTACGACCTGATTATCGAACTTAAGGAAAAGGGTAAGACGGTGGATATCCGCTCGCAGAAGCTCGGCATCAAGATGGTGGGCGTCAACGCCGAGGGCGCCATCACCATCAACGGCAATCCCATCAAGATCCACGGCGTGGACCGCCACGACTTCAGCTGCGAGGGCGGGCGCACCATCACCCCTGAGGAGACGCTCAGGGACCTCCTGCTGATGAAGCGCCTCAACATCAACGCCATCCGCACCAGCCATTACCCCGACAATCCCTACTTCTACGACATGTGCGACAGCCTGGGCCTCTATGTGCTGGCCGAGGCGAACCTGGAGTGCCACGGCAACATGGGCCTCTCCAGTGTGCCGCTCTTCCGCGCCCCCATGGTGGAGCGCAATGTCAACCACGTGCTCTGGATGCGCAATCATGCCTGCATCTTCATGTGGTCGTTCGGTAACGAGAGCGGTCCGGGCGAGAATTTCAAAGCCATCTCCGACACCATCCACGCGCTCGACCCCACACGCCTGCGCCACTATGAGGGCAACTCCCAGTGGAGCGACGTGACGAGCACCATGTACGCCAATGTCAACTACATCGAGAGCGTCGGCAAGGAGAGGGCAGCTGAGGCCGCCCGCGGCGAGAAGCCACGGCCTCATGTGCAGTGCGAGAACACCCACTCCATGGGCAACGCTATGGGCAATCAGCGCGAGTATTACAACCTCTACGAGAAATATCCCGCCCTGGCGGGCGAATTCATTTGGGACTGGAAGGACCAGGGCCTCCTGATGCCCGTGCCGGGCGGCAAGGGACAGTACTGGGCCTACGGCGGCGATTTCAACGACTATCCCAACGACGCCAACTTCTGCACCAACGGCGTCGTATTTGCCGATGATACCTACTCCGCCAAGGCTCTCAATGTCAAGAAGATTTATCAGCCCGCCGACTTTGTGATGCAGGACAGCCTCAGCGGCAAATTCCTCGTCAAAAACAAGATGGCGTTCGCCAATCTGAGCCAGTATGACTTCCGCATGAGTGTGCTGAAGGACGGCATTATCATCTCTCAGCGCGACCTCGGCAGCCTCGATGTGCCGGGCGGCGGAAGCCGTGAGATAAGCCTCGGCAGCCTGTTGCCCCCGGACGCCGACGTCCACTCCGACTATGCCGTGCGCTTCAGCGTCACGCAGAAGCAGGCTACCCCGTGGGCCGAGGCCGGCTACGAGGTCGCCGCAGAGCAGTTCACCCTCCGGGGCGGAGACGGCATCGGTACAAAGCCTGAGACCAAGGCCGGAGCGCTGACCGTAGCGGACGCTAAACCGGCCGACATCACCGTGAGCGGCCCTGACTTCCGCGCCGTCTTCTCGCGCACCACCGGCCAGATAGTCAGCTACGAGCGCGGCGGCCGCCAGATGCTCGACAGCCTCCGCCTCAACGCCTTCCGCGCCCCGACGGACAATGACAAGGCGCACATGCACGACTGGGACGCTGCGGGCCTCAGGAACCTGACCGTCAAGGCCGGCCAGTGGAAGACCGTCAAGGCCGCCGACGGCAGCATCCGCCTCTCCGTGAGCAATGTCTACACCGGTCGCGGCGGCACAGCCTTTACCACCAATATGGAATATCACATTTTCTCCGATGGCACCATTGCCGTGGCCTCCGTTATCGACCCGCAGAACAAGGGCGCCGTGCTGCCGCGCATAGGCTACCGCCTCGAGATGCCCGCCGCCTATGAGAATTACACATGGTACGGCCGCGGACCCTGGGACAACTATGCCGACCGCAAGGAGTCCTGCTTCCCGGGTCTCTACTACAGCACCGTGACTAAGCAGTGGACGGGATTCGTCCTGCCGCAGGAGAACGGCAACAAGGAGGACGTGCGCTACATAGCGCTCACCGACAACGACGGCCGCGGCATCATGGTGACCACGCCCGGCCGCATGTCCGCCACCGTGGGCCACTGGAGACCGGAGGACTTCTACATCGACGCCGGCCGTCGCGCCCGCCATCCCTACGAGGTACCGTTTACCGACAAGACGGTGGTGAGCATCGACGCCGCCAACCGCGCCCTCGGCAACGCGAGCTGCGGTCCCGACGTGCTGCCCAAGTATGAGCTCCGCGCCGCCACGACCGTGATGTGCTTCGTCATCCGTCCCATCGACTCTAAGCTCGACGACAGTCAGCTCACCGCGAGATCGCGTGTGGACGCCTTCGCCAGCATGCCCGTGAAGATGAACATCGGCGACAACAAGGTCTCCATGGGCTGCGACACAAAGGGCGCCAAGATCTACTACAGCACCGACGGCCGCCGCTACACCGCTTACACGGGCCCATTCTCCATCGCCCGCAGCGGCAGGATATACGCCTACTCCAGCATCGACGGCAAGAACCGCAGCATGGTGACCGAGGCGAATGTCATCGCCAAGGTGGACAAGAGCGGATGGCGCGTGGTGGCCTTCGACAGCGAGGAACCGGGCCATGAAGCCGCCGCCAACGCCATCGACGGCAAGTTGGAGACCATCTGGCACAGCCAATACAAACCCGCTGAGAAGCCTTATCCCCACTTCATCCAGGTAGATCTGGGCAAGGCCACGACGGCCGCAGGCTTCATCTACACGCCGCGCCAGGACTACAACTACAACGGCATCATCAGGGACTACGAACTCTACTTCAGCAACGACGGCAAGACGTGGGGCGCTCCCGTAGCCAAGGGCGCGTTCGACGGCAGTACGACGCCGCAGACGGTCAAATTCGTCCGCCCCGCCAAGGGCCGCTACGTGCTCTTCAAGGCGCTAGCCACGTTCGACGGCGGCAATCTCGCCTCGATGGCTGAACTGGACCTCGTGGCCGAGTAATCTCCGCGCCTCCGCACCTTCAGCGCGATCCCGGAAACGGACGCATGCAGCGCTCTGCGAAGCATCGCCTCCGTAAATGATAAACGCAAGGCTGTCTTTCTCATGAAAGGCGGCCTTGCGCTTTCTATAGCCTCCCGCGGAACGGCGTTTCTTCCGTATTCTCAGACCCAGGGAAAGGCGATTTTGGAGCCTTTGCAAATAGCTGTAAATCAGCGCCCCGCAGAGGCCAAAATTACATTTGAGACGAGTGAAACTACATTTGAGGTAATTTCACTCAGGTCCTATGTGAGCATCCTGTTATGCGGGACGATTTTCAGAGAATGGGGAATGCTTTTTTCAAAATGGTGGGCAGCGCCAGCTGTTTCGGATGGAGAAGTTATACCAGCGGAGCAGGAGGATGACAACATATAGATGTATGATTCGTGTTCTGCATATGAGCGAAAAATAACTGGGAGGGCTCCTGCCCTCAGAGGCCGTCCGCCGCATAAGAACGTGCGCGAAGGAATATGCTATCATAATTTATCGCCGCTTACTGCACGTAAGATTTACCGACTCGCTCTTGGCCGCTGAGGGCAGCGGCCCTCCCAGTTAGCGCCGCGCTTATTGATTCTCTTTGCTCGCAATAGAGGCGTCTACAGAGGTGATTTTTGACCCCGTGTAACTATCTGGAAAACAGTCTCCCCAGAAGGCCAAAATTACATTTGAGACGAGTGAAACTACATTTGAGGTAATTTCACTCAGGTCCTATGTGAGCATCCTGTTATGCGGGACGATTATGATGGTTTGTACAGAGAAGTCAGAACAAGTCGGCGTGTTTGCCGGTGTCAATAAGGTGCAGCACGAGTCTGTGGTCGTCTTGCAGCCATATCAGTAGCCAGTCGGGTTGCAGGTGGCATTCCCAATAGTTGGCATACTTGCCCGAAAGCTTATGGGGCCGGTATTCGGCCGGCAAAGTTCCCGACGCCTGCAAGAGTCTGATGGCTTGTGCGAAGATAGTCACATCGAGTCCGCGCTTGATGCAACGTTTGAATGAGCGGGAAAGCCAGTGGTATACTCTATCTTGTTCATACGCCACACTCATTTCATGAGTTGCGCCATCAGGTCGTCTACGTCCTTGGCTTTGTGCACACGTCCGGTTTTCAGATCTTCGATGGCTTCGTCGAGCTCTGTGCGGCGTACGTGTTCGAAAGTCCATCCCATGCGCTTGGCGAGTTCTTTGAGAAATTTGAGGTCGGTGGCATTGGATATGCCCATCTTTACTACGTATCTATGTAATGCAGGTGTATCCATTGTTTCCTATTATGTTATTGCGTCAATGCAAAGGTAATATTTTCCAGACAACGCCATCATTAGCCACAGAGTTATTGGGGAAATCTCCATCTGATATGCCGCGTCAAATGGTGCCTTTCAATTCTTCTCCTGCAAAACAAATCGGGAGCGGGGATTCGTCGTCCCGCTCCCGATGTATAGGATTATGCAAAGCAAATTTTCCTGAGTTATTCTCTCCGTAGTTCTGAAAAGTCGGAGTCGGAATTTTTCTGGCATAATTGCGCCTCAGCCCGTTAGTGGCGTGGCGAACTATACGAAGATGAACGTCTTGATGACCCAGTAGGAGAGGATGCCGCAGAGGTAGCCGAGGAAGGCTATCCAGCTGACGTGCTTCATATACCAGCCGAAGGAGATTTTCTCCAAGCCCATCACCACTACGCCGGCGGCGCTGCCGATGATGAGCAGGCTGCCGCCCACGCCGGCGCAGTAGGCGAGCAGTTGCCAGAAGATGCCGTCCGTGGCAAAGTCGCCCGTCGGGGCTATGGGGTACATGCCCATGCATCCGGCCACGAGGGGCACATTGTCGATGATGGAGGAGAGCACGCCGATGACGCCCGTCACGAGGTAGTGATTGCCGTGGAAGGCGACGTTGAGGCCCTGACCGAGCTTATTGAGCACGCCCACTTCCTCGAGGCAGGCCACAGCCATCAGTATGCCGAGGAAGAAGAGGATGGTCGACATGTCGATGTGCGAGAGCAGGCGCGAGACACGCTTGCTCATGCCGTCCTTGACCTTGACGCCGCGGTAGAACACCTCGGTCACTATCCACAGCACACCCAGCACGAGGAGCACACCGACGAACGGCGGCAGGTGGGTGAGCGTCTTGAATACCGGCACGAACATCAGGCCGCCGACGCCTATCCAGAACACGGCTTTGCTCTGGGCGGGGGAGAACTGGCTCTGGTTCATCTGCACCGTCTCCCCGTCGCCGGAGTTGTCCAGATTGCCGCGCAGCATGGTCTGCAATATCAGGCCCGGAATGACGATGGCGATGACGGAGGGGATGAATATTTCGGAGATAACCCCGAGGGCGGTGATCATGTTGGCGTTCCAGAGCATGATGGTGGTCACGTCGCCGATGGGCGAGAAGGCGCCGCCGGCGTTGGCCGCCACGATGACGAGCGAGGCGTAGACCATGCGGTCCTTGTGCTGGCTGACGAGCTTGCGCAGGATCATGATCATCACGATGGAGGAGGTGAGATTGTCCAGAATGGCCGAGAGGAAGAAGGTCATGAAGGCTATCCTCCACAGCAGGCCCGACTTGGTGCGCGTGTGCATCACGTTCTTGACCCAGTTGAACCCGCCGTTCTGGTCCACCACCTCGACGACGGTCATGGCGCCCATGAGGAAGAACAGTGTTGTGGAGGTGCTGCCCAGATGGCGCTCGATGATGCCGCTGACCGTCTGGGCGATCTTGTCGGCCGGCACACCGGGCAGGTAGAGGGACGGGTGGACCATGTACAGGGTCCACACCACTACGAACATCAGCAGCGCAACGGCCGCCTTGTTGATTTTGGTAACGCTCTCGAGGGCGATAAACAGGTAGCCTATGCAGAATGCTATTACTATAATGGCAGTCAAACTCATTGGAACAGGAAAATTATCGGTTACTTGTAATGTGATTATTCCTTATGAAATAGGGCGCTTCTCCGCCGGAGGAGGGGTGACCGTTATCGCCGAGCCGCGGCCAGCCGCCCTCCCACCTTACGCGGTCTATCCACAGCACGCGCCCTTTGTCGGCGCTGCCGCGGCGGTAGCCGTGGTAGATAATCCAGGTATTGCCGTTGTCGTCGTCGACAAATCGGGCGTTGTGCCCTGGACCTGCGCATATGTCATTGCCGGAGAAGATGGTGTCGTATCGGCAGTCGAGGAGGCGGTAGCCGCTCTCTGTGATGTATGGCCCCAGTATGTCGCGCGAGCGGGCGCAGAGCATGTGATAGTTGCTCCTCTCTCCCGAGCAGCAGTCGCCGTTGGAGCCGAATAGGTAGAAGTAGCCGTTCCTGCGGTATATATATGACCCTTCCATGCATCCCTTGGCGGCTATCTGTACGGGCTCCGTGCCGGGCATGGTGCGCAGCCCGTCGTCGGTGAGGCGGATGCACCATATCCCACCGCAGTTGGCGCCGAAGAAGAGGTATTTCTTACCCTTGTCCTCTACATAGCAGGGGTCGATGGTGTTGCATATTCCCGTAATCTGAGCATCGCTGACCACACCGCGGTCTACGAAGGGGCCTTCGGGAGCATCGGCGGTGGCTACGTTGACGGCGCTGTACATGTTACTGTCCTCTACTTTGCCGGTATGGTCCCAAATGCCGCGGGTATAGTATAGTACATAGCGGCCGCCGAAATAGTTGATGTTCGGTGCCCAAATGGCAGGGCGCAGAGTTACGCCGTTTACTTGGAAGGGATAGAGGTTGGCCGGCCGTGTGGCAGGGGAGAATGCCGTGCCTACGAAGAGCCAGTTTACCAAGTCGCGCGTACGCCAAATGGGCAGGTTGCGCGTGTCCTCGGTAGCGTAGAGGTAGAAGTAGCCGTCGGGGGCCTTGATGATGTCTGGGTCGGGGAGGGAGACCTCCAGTACGGGGTTGTGATAGCGTGCGGTTGCCTTTCCGTCGTCAGCTGCTCCCGCTGCGGGCAGTAGCAGAAGCGATAAGAGCATAGCCTTAAGGCAGCTCTGTAAAGAGCTCGACAGAAAATACTTCCTCATATAGGCAAATATACATTAATTATCTCTAAGATAAGGCGAATAAGTTTCCCGCTTTTTCGGCCGAAATGCGGAATATTGCGTCGGCAAAGACTTTTCTCAGCTTTAGGCGCGTACTATGGCAAGCCGAGTTGACGTTTATTCCGCCTTACTCTATGCCGGTGAGCACGAAGAGCATCACGGCGTAGCGCGCAGCCTTGCCGACGGCCATAAAGAGCACGGTAGAGGGAATGTTGGCTCTCAGAAGTCCCAGGGCGACGGTTATAGCGCTGCCCAGAATGGGTATCCAGGCCAGAATGGCTACAATGGGGCCGTACTTGCGCACGAAGACCTCGGCCTTGTCCAGCTTCTCGGGCTGTATGTGGGCGTGCTTCTCCAGCCATTCTATCTTGCCGAGGCGACCGAGGCCGTAGTTTATCATGCCGCCGCAGACATTGCCCGCCGTGCCCCATAGGAGCAGGCTGATATTGGACACACCGGCCAGTTGCAGCCCCGCGAGCACCATCTCGCTGCTGAAAGGCACGATGCTGCCGGCCAGCAGGGCGGACAGGAACATGCCAAAGCCTCCGAACTGTACCAGAAAATCAACTATCGCGGCCATATTCCGAATTCGTAGCCCGTGAGATTGTAGAAGGCAAGGAATGCGAAGCACAGCACTACTACTACGAAGTAAGCGTCGGCCACATGACCGCGGGAGAAGGAGAGGTGGTGGGCTATGAGCGGGCTGCTGCTCACGATAAACAGGCGGTAGGCCATGTCGTAGTCCGTGGGCAGGGCTATGAGCATGGCGGCCGAGAGCCCCTCGACGATCATAAAGATGTAGAAGAGTATGCGTGTGCGTATCTTGTCATTGAATTTTGTGCGCCAGAAGTGGATCGTCGCCACGAGAGCGAGCAGCAGCGTGAACGCGGCGTTGATGAGCTGATGCTCGGTGAGCAGGCGGTAGTCGGGGATGCTGACGGTGGTGATGGTGGCGGCAAACTGCCCCGTGGGAACAGGCTGGAGCGTCACAAAGAGGTAGGCCCATGTCACGGCTATCGGCAGCGCGAGCCCCAGCAGGCCGGCGAAGAACGCCTTGAGCGTCATGGACCTGAGCTGCACGATCATCGTCAGCAGGAAGAGGGGCGCGAACCACAGCATGCGCGGGTAGGCCACCACGCCGATGCCGAGAAAGAGGAAGCTGTAGAACACATAGCCCTGCGCATGGCGCCGCTGGTAGGTGAAAAAGAGGATGTAGAGGGAGAGCAGCATGGCGCCGGCCGATACAAAGCCCGTGGAGAAGTCCAGCAGGACGGGGAAGGTGCCGACGAGGACGAGAAAGGTGGAGGAGACCATGCGCGAGCGTACCCTGAGCAGGGCGTTGCGGTTGTTGAGCTCCAGGAGGAAATAGCCCACCACTACCGTGGCGAGATATCCGCCCCAGATGCTGGGCTCGCTGATGTTGCTGTTCAGGGAGAGCAGGCGCATAGCCGTCATATAAAGGAAGGTCACGAGCAGCGTGCCGTTGCTCGTGACTATGCTGTACCTGAATCCTCTCTCACCCACGGTTCAGAGTAGGATTTACAAGTCCTGTCCTATGTCGGTGCGGAAGTATTTGCCGTCAAAGTCGATGCTGCGCGCCACCTGCATGGAGCGCTCCAGCGCTTCGGCCTTGTCGCGGCCGTAGGAGGATACGGCTATCACCCTGCCGCCTGCGGTCACCACCTGGTCGCCGTCCATGGCTGTGCCGGAGTGGAAGAGGATGCTGTCGCCGGCCTTGTCGAGCCCGGTGATGGGCAGGCCTTTGCGGTAAGCGCCGGGATAGCCGCCCGAGACGAGCATCACACACACGGCCGAGCGGTCGTCGAATGCGATGGGGCGCTTGTCGAGGTCGCCGGCAGCCACGCCCTCGAAGAGATCCACGATGTCGCTCTTCAGGCGCAGCATGACCGTCTCTGTCTCAGGGTCGCCCATGCGGCAGTTGTACTCGATGACCATCGGGTCGCCGCCCACATTGATGAGGCCGAAGAAGATGAATCCCTTGTAGTCGATGTGCTCCTCCCTGAGGCCTTCGACGGTGGGGCGGATGATGCGGTCTTCCACCTTCTGCATCCACTCCTTCGTGGCGAAGGGGACGGGGGAGACGGAGCCCATGCCGCCGGTGTTGAGACCCGTGTCGTGCTCGCCGATGCGCTTGTAGTCCTTGGCCTCGGGCAGGATCTTGTAGTGGGTGCCGTCGGTAAGCACAAAGACGGAGCACTCGATGCCGCTCAGATACTGCTCGATGACCACACGCGCCGAGGCGTCGCCGAACATGCCGCCCAGCATCTCCCTCAGCTCCCTCTCGGCATCCTCCAGATTGTTGAGGATGAGCACGCCCTTGCCTGCGGCCAGTCCGTCGGCCTTGAGGACGTAGGGCGGAGTAAGGGTGCGCAGCAGGCGGATGCCGTCGTCGATGGTCGTCGAGTCGAAGGTGCGGTATTCGGCAGTCGGGATGCCGTGGCGGCCCATGAAGTGCTTGGCGAAGTCCTTGGAGCCCTCCAGCTGGGCGCCTGCCTTCGAGGGGCCGATGACGGCCACATGGCGCAGGTCGGGGTCGGTGTAGCGGAAGTAGTCGGCTATGCCGCCCACAAGCGGGGCCTCTGGGCCTACGACGAGCATATCCACGCCGTGGCTCTTGACGAAGCTCCCCACTTCCTCAAAGTCGTTGATGTTGAGCCTCACGTTCTCGCCCGCGTTGCCTGTGCCGGCATTTCCGGGGGCGATATAGAGTTTGCTGACTTTCGGGCTTTGGGCTATCTTCCAAGCCAGGGCATGCTCGCGCCCGCCGCTTCCAAGGAGGAGTATCTTCATAATTTCGAGATTTTACTTAAATGTTTTTGTTCCGGGTACAAAGGTAGCAATTTGCGGCCTTTCCCGCGGCGCGTCATTCTATGTTTTTGCGGATGCGCTGCAGATAAGCCTCCAGACCGTCCTCGTCCTTGTGCTCTATGATGTCTATGAGTTTGGTGAGCTCGCTGCGTATCTTCTCCACCTGTGCCGGCGTGCGCGGGTTGAAGAGTATCTCGCGCAGGAGCGTGTCGTCCTCGCCCAGCACTCCGCGGGCGATGGCCATGTGCCGCTTGAATGTGGTGCCGGGAGCGTCCTGGTGCTTCATCACTGCGGCGAAGACAAACGTGGATACGAACGGGATGCTGAGCGAGTAGGCCACCGTCTCGTCGTGCTCCTCAAAGGTGTATTCCGACACATGCAGCCCGAGGCGGTTGTAGAGGTCGCGGAAGAACACACGGCCCATATAGTCGCCCTCCTTGATGATGATGGCGTTCTCCGAGGACAGCTGCCCGAGGTTGGCGAACGTGGGGCCGAACATGGGGTGAGTGCTGACAAACTTGTGCCCGCAGTGCTCGTAGAACTCCCTCAGGTCCGTCTTGACCGAGGAGATGTCACTCAGGATGCAGTCGTCCGGGATGTGCGGCATTACGTCGTTAAAGGCGGGGATGGTGTATTTGAGCGTCACGGCGTTGATGACCATCTCGGGGCGGAAGGCGTCCACCTCGTCGAGGCTCGTGAAGCGCTGTGTGTTGTACATGAATCGGAGGCGCTTGGGGTCGGTATCGTAGACAGCCGTCTCGTGCTCGAAGGAGAGCAGGTCTACGAAAAACGATCCCATCTTGCCGGCGCCAAGTACCAGTATTCTCATCGCTGTGCCTCCTTATTTGTTGATGAGTTCCAGCTGCTGGTGAACGCTCTCCTCGTGGATGGCCTCGAAGATGGTCTTGAGGAAGTCGGCACTCATGCCGCAGAGCATGCCCTGCGCCACACGCTTGTCCAGGATCTCATTGTAGCGCGACGGCTGCACGACGGTCATGTTGTGCTCCCGCTTGTAGACGGCTATCTCGCGCGAGATGCGCATTCTCTTTGCGAGGATGTCGATGATGTTGTTATCGCACTCGTCTATCTGGAACCTGAGCGAGTGGAGGCTCTCTGTGCTCTGCGTGGTGGAGCGTATTACGAGGCGGTCGAGGATGAAGTCGAGCACCTCGGGGGTCACCTGCTGCGAAGCGTCGCTCCACGCCTCGTCGGGAGTGCAGTGGCTCTCGATGATGAGCCCGTCGAAGCCGAGGTCCATGGCCTGCTGGCAGAGCGGGGCTATCAGTTCCCTCTTGCCGCCGATGTGCGAGGGGTCGCAGATCATGGGCAGCGACGGGATGCGGCGGCGAAGCTCGATGGGGATGTGCCACATGGGGAGATTGCGGTAGATGCGCTTGTCATAGGTCGAGAAACCGCGGTGAATGGCCCCGAGACGGCGTATGCCGGCCCCGTTGAGGCGCTCCAGAGCCCCTATCCACAGCTCGAGATCGGGGTTGACGGGATTCTTGACCAGCACGGGGATGTCCACGCCCCTCAGCGCATCGGCTATCTCCTGCATGGCGAACGGGTTGGCCGACGTGCGGGCGCCTATCCACAGGATGTCTATGCCGGCCTTGAGCGCTGCCTCGACGTGGGCCGTGTTGGCCACCTCGGTAGCTACGAGCATGCCGGTCTCCTTCTGCACTCTCTGCATCCAGGGCAGACCCTTCTCGCCGATGCCCTCGAAGCATCCGGGCTTGGTGCGCGGCTTCCAGATGCCGGCGCGGAATATCTTGATGCCTATCTTGCTCAGCTGGCGCGCAGTGTTCATCACCTGCTCCTCGGTCTCGGCGCTGCAAGGGCCGGCCATAACTACGGGGCGCTTGGTGTCTACGCCCGGGAGGTTGAGTTTCTCTAAGTTCAGTTCCATTGTATTATTCTTATTTTATAGATTTATATTCTTTATTCTTCTGAGAGCTTCGGCAAATTTGTCCTCGCGGGCGCAGAGGGAAATGCGCACATAGCGGCGTCCTCCCTCCCCGAAGATGAAGCCCGGAGTGATGAATACGCGGGCCTCGTGGAGCACGCGCTCGGTCAGGTCCTCGACGTTGGCATAGCTCTCGGGAATGCGTCCCCAGAGGAACATGCCCTTCTGGCCCGGGTCGAACGTGCAGCCCAGCGCCCGCATCACCTGCTCTGCGTAGACACGGCGCTTGGCGTAGGTCTCGATGTTGGCTTTGCGGTGCCAGGCGTCGTCGTTGTCGTAGGCCTTGACGGCGGCCAGCTGCAGGGCGCGGAATGTGCCGCTGTCTATGTTGCTCTTGATCTTGAGTATCCAGCTGATGAATGTGGCGTTGGTGGCGGCGAGGCCTATTCGCCATCCCGGCATGTTGTGGCTCTTGCTCATGGAGTTGAACTCGATGCAGTGCTCCTTGGCGCCCGGTACCTGCAGCAGGCTCAGCGGATGGTCGTTGAGGATAAAGCTGTAGGGATTGTCGTTGACCACGACGATGGAATGGCGTGCGGCGAAGTCCACGAGGCGGCGGTATGTCTCCATGCTGGCCGGCGCGCCGGTCGGCATGTGGGGATAGTTGCTCCACAGGAGGCGCACACCGCTCAGGTCCATCCGCTCGAGCTCGTCGAAGTCGGGCTGCCAGCCGTTCTCGGGCTTGAGATGATAGTAGACCACCTCGGCGCCGAGGATGCGCGAGAGCGATGTGTAGGTGGGGTAGCCGGGATCGGGTACAAGCACCTTGTCGCCGGGATTGACGAAGGCCAGTGTGACATGCAGTATGCCCTCCTTCGAGCCGATGAGCGGCTGTATCTCGCTCGCGGGGTCGAGGTCCACGTCATACCACCGCTTGTACCAGCGCGCCATAGCCCCGCGCAGCTCCGGTGTGCCTTGTGTGGGCTGATAGCCGTGGGCATCGGGCATGTGCGCCACACGACAGAGCTCCTCTATGGTGGCCTCCGAGGGCGGCATGTCGGGACTGCCGATGGCCAGCGATATGACATCCTCGCCGCGGCGGTTCATCTCAGCTACCTCCTTGAGCTTGCGGCTGAAATAGTACTCACTTACCTTCTCCAGACGGCGCGCAGGCTGCACACCGTTATGGCTTTCACTTTTTTGCAACATATTCTCCGAGATTTTTCAATTCACGTGTAAGGGGTTTGATGGCTTCCAGACTCTGATGGAAGCGAATGTAGTCGTCGTAGGTAACGTCTACGTAGAATAGGTATTCCCACTCTCTGCCGATGATGGGCAGCGACTGGATCTTGGTCAGGTTGATCTTGTAAAACGAGAAGATGGAGAGCACCTTCGACAGGCTTCCCTCCTCGTCGGGCAGCGAGAAGACGAGGCTGCACTTGTTGGCCGTCCGTGTGTCCCTCACCAGGTCGGCGTTCCAGGGATCGGTGAGCACGAGGAAGCGCGTGAAGTTGTGCTTGTTGTCCTCGATGCCCTGCTCGAGCACCTTGAGCCCGTAGAGCTCCGCCGCGTCCTTGTGACAGATGGCGGCGTGGCCGGCCATCCGCTTCTCCGAGATGTCGCGGGCTGCGCCTGCCGTGTCATCGGTCTCCACGACCTTGAGCTCGGGGTGCTTCTTGAGGAAATGGTAGCACTGCATGAGCGCCACGGGGTGGGAGTTGACCTCCGAGAGGGTGCTCCACGAGTCGTCGGGGAGGCACATGATGCTGTGCTCGATGTGCAGTTTGTATTCGCCCACTACTGTCAGCCCGCTCTCGAGCAGCAGTTCGTAGTTGTGCAGCAGACTGCCGGCGATGGTGTTCTCGATGGCCACCAGCGCATAGCGCGCGCCGCCGCTCCGCATCTTGTCGAACACCCGCTCGAACGTGTCGCAGCATACCAGCTCTATGTCCTGCCCGTCGAAATACCTGTGGGCCGCTATGTCGTGGAACGAGCCCCGTATGCCCTGTATCGCTACCTCATTTGTCATATTCTTCGTCTTTTTCCCGTCTAACAAAAAATCCCGCTTCTTCATGGAAGCGGGATAAATGTATCAACTTGTTTGTTTTGTTATCTGTGTTATTGTTTATGCGCACATCATCCCGCTTCGCCCTGTCCGTGCAAAGTAAAAATAAAAGTAAAAGCTAAATGATGCGCTATACATATATATTATATACTGTCTTTTGTCTGAGTTTTATCCGGCCGTACCAGCCGGCCAAGTTCTTGTTTCGGTCTTTTTTCGGCCCCGCCCCGCGTTGTTATTAGTGCGGCGGTATGCCTTAATCCGGTGCAAATTTACGCATTCCGAGTATTCCGACAAACTTTTTGCAAGTTTTTTTCGCTTCCCCGCGGTAGTTTGTATCAAATCCCGCGTTTTTTGCAATCCTCTCCCGCCGCTTCAGCGGCGAATACCTCCACTTAATAAGGAAGACCGCAATATTAGCCGCGAATGCCGCCGCGATAGCCGTGAGGGCCGCTGTAGCGCGGCCCGGGAGCGAGCCAGGAAGAACAAATGAGCGGTAAGCGGCGGGGCATTCTCATCGCGCGCTCCTTCGCGCACTTCCTTTTGCGGTGGACGGGCCGCGCTGCAGCGGCACTCCCAGCTATTTATCGCGCTTTGCATAATCGCGTATTCATTCGCGCACGTTCTTATGCGGCGGACGGCCCCAGAGGGCAGGGTCCCTCCCAGCTATTTTCCGCGCCATACCTTGGCGCGCGTCTCGTACTCCCGACTATTTCCCGCGCAAATGCAGAACAAGAATCTTGCATCTATATGTAGTCATCCTCCTGCACGGCTGATATAATTTCGCCATACGAAAACGAGCCCTTTTGCCACTTGTCGGAAAACACCCTTCCCCACACTTACAAAAACGTTCCGCTTAACTTAATACTCACATAGGACCTGAGTGAAATTACCTCAAATGTAGTTTCTCTCGTCTCAAATGTAATTTTGGCCTTTGGGGGAGACTGTTTTTCAGATAGTTACACGAGGCCAAAACCGGCCTTTCCGGGGGTGCGGAAGCGGGTAACCTATACCATTTTGCCTGGCCCCCGTTTTGGCTCTTAAAGCAGTCATCGCCCGGGACAAATCGCGAATTCTCTGCGCCTTTGCTGTTGCGGCGGCTTATCGAACTTCCGGTTTTCCTGCTTGCATACGCTAATTGTGTCTGTGTAGAATCAATTCCCGCTGCCCGGCATCTGAATAATTCCCATTCTGAAGGATACCATATTCTTCCGTCCGGAAAATCATTTCTCGGCAATCCGTCCCCACGGCACTCATATTATATATATGTATGCGCGGCGGGGGATTCGCGATCGCTGGTGAAGTGGATTCTTCCGCCTTGCGTAGTCCGGCGCCTTCGGAGCGCGGGGCATTTGGCACACGGCGGGCGGCGAATTTCGCAGGAAAGCACTTTTTAACTTGCACGCCGCTCCCGCGCTGTGCACAAATCGCTCAATCCGCTTCTATGACGCGCTGTCGCGGGTGTCAAGGAATGTTTATCCTGCCCCTTTTCCGGGGCGCGGCGATGCATATTGTGCTGAAATATAGCGAGATTTATTTGGCCGTTTAAAACGGAATAATTATATTTGCAATGTCGAACCAAAGAAATCACACGTTTTGATTAAGAAACTTCTGATTATACCGGCCCTCACATTCCTTTGCATTCTCTGCGCTTCGGCGCAGCAGAGAGGTTTGGCCACCTACTATTCCCACCGTCTGCACGGCGTCCGAATGAGTGACGGCACGCGCTATCACCGAGACAGCCTGACCTGCGCTCACAAGGACTATCCCCTCGGGACAATCCTCAAGGTGCGCAATGTGAACAACGACAAGGAGGTGTACGTGAAGGTGACCGACCGCGGCCCCTATGGCAGGGGCAAGATCATCGACCTCTCCTACGCCGCAGCCCGCGAGATCGGCATCATAAGCCAGGGCATCGCAAGCGTGGAGGTCGAGGAAGCGAAGGTTCGCCCGCCGTTCCTCATCCCGGACAACAACCTTGTGCAGCTGCGCCTGCGCGATCCGCTGACGGGCGAGTACCTCTCCTACAGCGACATGAAGGCGCGCAACGAGAAGCGTCTGGCCGCCAAGACGGAGCGCATGGCCCGCGCAGCCATCAAGATCAAACGCCCGCAGCCGCGCTACCGCATCCTGCAGGGCTCTCTCTCAGCCAAGAGCAAGTAGAGGAGCATTTTCATAGCCTTTCTTTTATCAATAGAATATGCTGACAACGCACCACTTAGCGAAGTGGTGCGTTGTCTATGTGTATATGTGCCTGCGTGGGCGGTGTGCGCGTGGGGCTGATTAGTGAGTACTGGTCTCTGCGCGGGCCGCGGGTGTGTCTGCACGGCATGCGGGTATGTCCGTGCAGGATGAATTTGTGCCTGCCTGACAGGTGTGCATGAATGCTGACTAAGTATTGGTGTTTACTTGATAGCCGTGTTCGCTTTCCAAGTATCTGTGCGTGTTAACTAAGTAAGTGTGCATGGCTGCTTTGTATGTAATGGCGCCTGCTAAGATTCGTGTGCGTTTACTTGGTAAGCGTGCCTTCTTGCTTGCTAAGTACCGGCTTCTGCTAAAGTATGCGGGTGTGCCTTCCTGTGCTGCGGGTGTGTGCTACGCGGCTTTAGTCTTCCGCGTCCTGCGGCTCGTCGCCGGCGGGCAGGGCTTCGGCGTCGCCGCCATCGGGAAGCGCTTTGTGACGCGGGTCGGGCTTGGCGCCGTAACTGATGAGCTTGCGCGCGGCTGTAGTGATGCTTCGTCCCGAGGGCGCTGCCATGAGATCGACGTCGGCGAAGGCGCGCACTGTGCGGCGCAGGGCGTCGTCGGCCTTTGCCATGCGCTCCGAGAGGATCTGCACGCGCTTCACCACCTCGCCGGCGGCGTCCATTATCTTCTGCTGATTTTCCACCTGTCTCACCTGGCGCCAGCTCATCTCGAGGATGCGCAGCAGCGCGTACATATTCTGCGAACCCGTGATGAGCACTCCGGCGCGATAGGCTTCGTTCCAGAGCGAAGGGTCGGCGGTGAGGGCCAGATGGAGAGCTCCCTCGCTGAACACATACATGATAACGAAGTCGGGATGTGCCGTGCCGCGGTTCAGGTAACGGCTGTAGTCCTTGCCCTTGAGCTCGCGGACGTGCGAACGTACCGAGGCCACGTGGCGCTTGAGGGCTGCGGCCTTCTCGTCGGGGGACGTGGCGGCCTGATATTCCTCGAAGGCCTTGAAACTCATCTTCGAGTCGATCACCATGTCGCGATGGTCGGGGAAATGGAGTATCACATCGGGCACCAGGCGGCTGCCCGTCTCGTCGTCGTGGATGGCGAGGCCGTCGGGGGTGCGCAGTGTCTGCTGGGTGTCGTATTCGAGGCCCTCCTGCAGGCCCATGGAGTCGAGCAGTTCCTTCAGTTTGAGTTCGCCGAAGTTTCCCTGCGTCTTGTTCTCGCCGGTGAGGGCGGAGGCGAGGCGGTCGGCGCTCTCGCCCACGGCTTTGGCCTGCTCGAGCGAGGAGCGGATGATGGTCTGGAGGCTCGCCATGGTGCGTGTCTGCTCCGTCTTGCTGTCCTCGACGGCCCGGCGCATGTGGTCGATGCTCTGGTTGAGCGGATTGAGGATGGCGGCGAGCTGTTCGCTGTTGGCTTTTGCGAGCTGGTCCTGCCGGCGGCGGAGTATCTCCTCGGCCGAGGTGTTCATTTGCTCCCTGAGGAGCTTCATCTGCTCGTCCATCTGTTCTTTCTGCCGCTGTCGGAGCGACTCGAGGGCTTCTTTGTAACCGGCTTCTGCTTCCTGCCTCAGTTTCTCTCCTCTCTGCTCGGCGTCGGACAGGCTCTGGCGGAGGTTTTCCGCCTTCTGGAGGGCCACTTCGCGCTCTGTGGTGAGGGCGGAGATGCGGGAGGAGGCGCGGAGGCGGGCTATGAGGTAGCCGATGAGGGCTCCCGCGCCGATGCCAAGCAATATATATATTATGGTCATGGGAATGGTTTATCGTACAAGCACTTTGCGGCGTGTCACAGTCTGTCCCCGGCGCACGGTCACGATGTAGAGGCCGCGGGAGAGCGTGGCGGTGGTGTAGGGCAGGCTTATGTCGCCGTCGGTAAGCAGGATGCCGTCGCCGGTGCAGAGGCTGAGGCGCGCCGTACCGCTTCCGCCAACGCTGATGTGCCCGCCGGCGGAGCTTATGACAAAGGTTACGGCGTCTCTCACCTCCTCTATGCCGCTCGGGAAGCCTTCGAAAAATTTGTCGGCTGCCGCCACGGAGCGCTTGTACCAGTCTATCATGTAGCTCTGCTCTGTGATGCGGGCGGCCACGCTCGACGGCCAGCGGGCGCTCTCTCTGGTGCGCGCGCCGGAGGTCTCAAAGAGATTGTTGTAGGCCTTGATCCTCGCGCTCACGCTGTCCACGGAGAACGGGCCCCTCTTCCAGCGCTCCCAGGTGTCCCGGATGCGTGTGCGGTAGTAGTACGGGCCGGTGAGGATAGGGCGGCCGATGATGTCCGCGGCGAGCATATGGTCGGTAAAGCCCACGCCTTCCGCTTTGCTGCCGTCCCAGCTGCGGCCGAGGGAACAGTCGAGGTCCCAGGGCGTGAGCAGGGCTTTCGGACTGGTCGTGTCGACGTCGCGGAAGCTCACGAAGAGGTTCTTGCAGACATTGTCGCCGAGGTTGAGCACATTGACAAACAGGGCATAGTCGACGATGTTCTGCAGGTAGTATTTGGCGCGCAGGTAGGCGGCAAAGTTGTAGCTGTTGGGGTTAGTCTTTTTGGCCGTGAAGCTGATAAGGTCTCTCAGAGGCTTCCAGCAGCTCTCCGCGGCGCTGTCGTCGGGATATTTCTGCTCCCAGCCGCGCCACACGAGCGTATTCTCGATGCCGGCGCTCATGTTGACATTCTGAAAGCGCGTCTCATCGGTCCAGTCATAACTCTTGTAGAGGACGCCGTGATGCGTGAGCTTGCCGCTCTCATCGGTTTCCACTTTCACAAGGTCCAGTTTCTTACGATTGATCTTATCGGTGAGGCAATAGAGCCCGTTGTAGCAGCCGTCGACAAAGACTTCGACGAAGCGTCCCTCGGTGGCGTTGAGGCGCGAATGGCCCTCGGCGACCTCGTAGGGCAGGCTGTCCACCCGGTTCCACAGGTCGGCGCAGAGGCGGTTGCGCATGCGGGCGGGGTCGTTGTACATGGCGTCGAGGATCAGGTTGTCGTCCTTGCGCAGCCCCAGCACGCTGACGTTCTTGCCCTCGCGGTGGCTGTCCCAGAGCTTTATGCCGTACGGTTTCTTGGCCAGGCCCGCGGTGTATCCGCCGCGGATCTTCACGCCGACAAACTGGCTGAAGAGCGCCTTCCCCTTGGTGCGCCTGAGAGGGTCGATGACGAACATGTAGCCGTGGTGGTAGACGCCCTTCTCATAGCGCGACGCCTCGATCATCACGATGGGAAGCGATGTGAGCCACAGTTTCCAGCGGTTGAACGACGTGCCCACGTAGGTCGTGTAGGAGAGGGAGAATTTGTTGCTCAGCCTCACCGTGTCGCCCATTTTGTAGCGGCGGTAGTTGATGCGCAGAAATCCTATCGTGTCCGAGCTGAACACCAGTTTCACCGAATCGTTCTCCGGCCTTATCACGGAGCAGTAGATATTGCGTGTGGCCGTATCGATGACGCAGGGGACACCGTTGCAATACAGGGGGAACTCCCGCTTGCCGCCGTCTACGAACGAGGCCGTCGCCCCGAGGGGCAGCAGCAGGGCGATGAGGAGAAGCGCGGTGCGGATGTGTTTCATGGCGGGAGGAAGAGAGAGTTATTTCCCCAGCACCTGTACGGCCTTTTCTATCGTGGCGTCGTCGTCGTTAATGATCCGGAAATACTCGGAAGTATCCCAGAGGTCGCGGGCTACGATGGCTTTTATCAGTTTGGCCGTGAGTGTGGCTGTCTTGGTGCGCTCGCTGTCGTCGGCGGGCTTAATCTTCTTGGCCTCGCCCTGCGAGAATATGCTGTCGGTCACTGCGGCTGGCACAGTGAAGCCCTTGCGGAAGGCCTCAAAGTCGCTGTAGGCGCTCTTGAGCTCGCTGCGGTGACGGTCGATATACTTGGAGGCCGCCGGCAGTATCAGATTGGCCCGCGAGAGGGCGCGGTAGTACTTGGTGTAGGTCAATGTGTCGATGGGTACGAAGTAGTCGGGGATTATGCCGCCTCCGCCGTAGACGGGGCGGTGCTTCCTGAGCGTGTAGACCTTGAGCGAGTCGTTGTAGTGGATGCTGTCGGCGTGGAAGAGCTCGCCGCTGCGCAGCCTGTTGAGCTCGTCGAGGCTGTAGGCCTCCTTCTCGCCGGGCTTGTAAGGCTTCTGGATGCAGCGCCCTGCGGGGGTGTAATAGCGCGATACAGTGAGGCGTATCATCGAACCGTCGGGCAGGCTCACGGGCTGCTGCACAAGGCCCTTGCCGAAGCTCCTGACGCCCACTATCACCCCGCGGTCGTGGTCCTGAAGCGCGCCCGAGAGAATCTCCGCCGCCGAAGCGGTGAATTCGTCGATCAGCACAGCCACCTTGCCCTTGGTGAATATGCCGCCGCCCTTGGCCTTGTACTGGGCCGAGGGAACGGCCCGGCCCTTGGTGTAGACCACCAGGTCGCCGGCGCTCAGAAACTCGTTCGCTATCTCGATGGCGGCCTCCAGCAGGCCTCCGCCGTTGTCCCTGAGGTCTATGATGAGCGACTCCATGCCTTTGTCCTTAAGCGAGGCGATGGCGCTGTGCACCTCCTCGGGCGTCTTCTGACCGAACGAGCCGAAGCGCAGGTAACCGACCTTTTTGGTCAGCATATAGGCTGCGTCGAGCGTGTGGAGAGGTATCTTGTCGCGCACGATGTCAAACTTGATCTCGTCCTTCACGCCCGGGCGGATGATACCGAGGTGAACCGTTGTCCCCTTGCGCCCGCGCAGCATCTTCATGATGGTGGTCGTGGGCATCTTGACGCCCGCGATGAGCGTATCGTTGACCCTGATGATGCGGTCGCCGGCCAGAATGCCGGCCTTCTGCGACGGGCCCTTGTCCGTGGGCTGTATCACGACGAGCGTGTCCTCGAGCATGTTAAACTGGACGCCGATGCCCTCAAAATCGCCCTTGAGCGGCTCGTTGAAGGCCTTTGTCTGCGCCGCGTCGGTGTAGGTGGAGTGGGGGTCGAGCTTGGAGAGCATGCCCGTGATAGCGCCCTCCACAAGCTTTGAGGGATTGACCGTGTCGACATAGAGATGCGAGATGGCGTACTGGGCGATGCCGAGCTTGCGCAGCGCGGCCGCCTCCTGTTCCTTGGTCTGAGCCGAGGCCGTGAGCCCTAATACCAACACTGCAACGAGGAGATATATTCTTTCTTTCATAGTGGGAAATCTATTCATCAGTTATCTGCAAAGATACCATTTTATATTCTGTTCCAATCATTTTGCCCTGATAAAAGCTTCCCGCCCAGCGCAAAAACGCCCCGCCGCGGAGAATGCGCTCTTGTTATGCTTTCAGAATTAATCGGTTTGAGGAGAATATTAGCCGGCGGACCGCATGCGGCGCTGCCTTACTATGAATGGGAAGGCGCGGAAAACATGCAGAATGCTCTCTGCCGCGGCTCCGGAAAGGCGGATTCTGGAGCCTTTGCAAATGCTTAAAAATCAGAGGCCCAAAAGTGCCAAAATTACAAGGCACATGTTTTCTACTATGTCCTATGTAGTTTTCCTTAGGTGCCTTGTAGTTTCTCCCGCATGCGGAACATTTTTTCGGGGAAGCGGAAAAAATGCATTTCGCACGATGAAAGATTTGCGAGTAAGCCCTCCGGCGGTGAGGGGAATAAGTTCCGCATTTCCGGGGCGGGGAGCGGAGAGCGGGATTACAATTTCACAAGATAGCGTGCGCTCTCGGCGTCGGCGGCGATGGCGTCCCGCAGCGCCGTGAGCGAAGAGAAGCGCTTCTCGTCGCGCATGCGGACAACGAACTGTAGGTTGACCTCGCGGTCATAGAGGTCGCCGTCGAAATCGAGCAGGAAAGCCTCGGTCGTGACGTCGCTGCCGTTGTCGAGAGTGGGGCGCGAACCGATGTTGACCACGGCGCGGTAACGCCTGTCGCCCACCTCGGCGATGGCGGCATAGACTCCGCCGCGCGGCATCACCTTGCCCTGCTTCGCGGTGTCGATGTTGGCCGTCGGGAATCCGAGCGTCGTGCCCACATGACGGCCGTGGGCCACCGGGCCGCAGATGTTGTACGGCCGGCCCAGCATGAGCGAGGCCTTCTCCATCTCACCGTTCTCCACGGCACGCCTCACGGCCGACGAACTCACCGCCAGGCCCGACTCGGGACGGTATTCCGCAGCCCTTACTACCTCCACGCCGGCAGCTTTTCCTGCCTCGACATAATGCTCAAAGCTGTGCTCGCGGTCGCTTCCGATGTGGTGGTCGTAGCCCATGAGCAGCGCGCGGACATTGTACCGCTCCCGCAGCAGCTGGCTCATGAACTCCTCCGCGCTTAGGCTTGCCATTGCAGGCGTGAAGTCGAGCAGAACACAATAGTCCACGCCAGTGGCTTCTATCAGGGCGAGGCGCTCGTCCAGGGTGGTGAGGAGGCGCGGGGCGCTCGCGGGGCGAAGGACGGAGAGCGGGTGCTGGCGGAAGGTGACGGCCATGGCGCTGAGCCCGCGCCGCTGCGCCTCAGAGCAGAGCGCCCTGAGCAGGTAGCGGTGGCCGAGATGCACGCCGTCGAAGCTTCCCACCGCCGCCATCGACCCGGTGGCGGGCAGCGCGGAGCCGTCAGTGAGCAGCCGCATCCTGCTGGTCCTCCTGCTGGAAGAGCTTCATCCAGTCGCCCGGGGCGGTGGAGTGGAATGTGCGCAGGCCGAGCTTTGCGGCCGTCTGGCAGTTGGCCTCGCTGTCGTCGATAAAGAGCGTCTCGGCGGGCTTGATGCCGGCGTCCTTGATGGCGGCCTCGAAGATGGCGGACTCGGGCTTGAGCATGCCCATCTTATAGGACAGGTAGATCTTTTCAAAGTAATAGTCGACCGTCAGCCCGTGGTAGAGGAAGAGGTCGTTGGTGGCCAGAGTCCAGTGGCAGCGGTTTGTGTTGCTCAGCAGATAGAGCTTGTAGCGGTCGCGGAGGGCGGCGAGGCAGTCGAGGCGCTCGGTGGGGATGCCCACGAGAAACTCGTCCCACGCGTCCGTGATCTTGCGGTCGGCGATCTCCGGCCGGCCGGCTATCTGCCTGAGCGCGTCGCAGAACTCCTCCGTGGAGATGTCTCCCTTCTCGTAGCTCGAGAACACGCCGCTCTGTGTGTACTGGCCCAGAGCGTCGCGGACGTTGACGCCGAGGTTCTCGAAGGCGCTGATGCACCGCTCGCGGTCCAGGTCTACGAGTATGCCGCCGAAGTCAAACACTATGTTTTTAATGTCTGCCAACTCATTCATAATATATACAATTTATTTGGAAATCATACCTTTGGGATGCCTGATACGGGCGCGTCTCCTCACGGCCCTGACTATTTCGGGGATGAGGAAGACGGGCATCGTGCCCAGAATTATCTCCAGCCACACGCTGAAGTTGAGATGGAATGTGCGGAACACCGGGCCGCAGGCTTCCACGATGAGTATCTGCCCGGCCAGGATGATCAGCAGCACGAGCAGCAGCCCCTTGCACTGGAAGAATTTGTGGAAGGCAAAGTTGCCGCTGTCGAAAGCCCGCACATTGAGCAGATTCCAGAACTGGAGGAACACGAAGATGTTGAAGAACATCGTAAGATTCTTCATCACGTAGACGTAGTCGTGGCTGCGGAGGCTGATCTGGTGCTCCACGATGGCCAGCGCGATGACAAGGATGGCGGTGAACACGAGCGAGGTGTAGAGGATGTTCTTCATCATGGGGCGCGTAATGATAAAGTCGGTGGAGCGCCGCGGCCGCTTGTACATGACCCTCTCGGAGGGCGGCAGCGAGGCGAGCGCCAGGGCGGCGAAGGTGTCCATGATAAGGTTTATCCACAGCATCTGCGGCACAGTGAGGGGCAGCGTGGTGCCGATAATGGTGCCGATGAGCACGGTGAGCATCGCGGTGACATTGACCGTGAGCTGGAAGATGATGAAGCGCTGGATGTTCTTGTAGAGGGAGCGGCCCCACTTGACGGCGGTCACGATGGTGGCGAAGGAGTCGTCGAGCAGCGTGATGTCGCCCGCCTCGCGCGCCACGGCCGTGCCGGAGCCCATGGCGAGGCCCACGTTGGCGAAGTTGAGCGCCGGCGCGTCGTTGGTGCCGTCGCCCGTCACGGCCACGACCTCTCCCATCTTCTGCAGGAGCAATACGAGCCTCTGCTTGTCCATCGGGCGGGCGCGCGCCATGATCTTGAGCTTGGCTATGCGGTGAAGCGCTTCCTCGTCGCTCAGGGCGGCAAATTCTTCGCCGGTTATGATGTTCTCCTCGGTGTCCTTGTCGGTCCATATGCCTATCTTGCGGGCCACCTCGCGGGCTGTGACGGCGTTGTCGCCGGTCACTATCTTGACCTTGATGCCTGCGCGGCGACACTTTTGCACGGCCTCGGGCACATCGTGACGCACGGGGTCGCTGATGGCTGCAAGGCCGGTGAACCGCAGTCCGCCGCGGGCGATGACGCCCGGCAGATCGTCCTCCGTAGCCGGCACACTGAGGCTGGCGAAGGCCAGTGTGCGCATGGCGCGTCCCTGGGCGGCCTCCAGGAGAGTGGTCACCGAGGCGCGCTCTTCAGCGTTCATGCTGCACATGCCCATGATGACCTCCGGCGCGCCCTTGACATAGACCGTCCTCTGCCCGTCGGCGGTGGCGATGAGCGTGGCCATGTATTTCAGTTCGGAGCTGAAGGGTATGCGGTGCACAATGGTCACCTCGTTGCGCAGTTTCTGGTAGTCCTGGCCCTTCGTCTCTATCCAGCGGAGCATAGCGCCTTCGGTCGGCGTGCCTATGCAGCCGCCGGGGGTATCGTCGTCGAGGCAGGCAGTCGTATTGCAGGCCACGGAGCGGCAGAAATCGGCGGCTTCGCCTTTGTACTTGATGTCGGCCACGCGCATGTCGCCCAGCGTGAGTGTGCCCGTCTTGTCGGTGCATATTACCGTGACGGCGCCCATTGTCTCGCCGGCGTGCATACGACGGACCAGTGTGCCGGTGGAGAGCATGCGCCGCATGTTGAGAGCCAGTGACAGCGATACGGCCATGGGCAAGCCCTCCGGCACAGCCATCACGATGAGCGTCACGGCCATCATGAAGTTGCTCAGAAGTGTCTTGGCTATCTCTATCCAGAAGTTTGGCGAGGAATAGTCTATCTGCATGAGGCCCTTGACGGTCAGAATGAGAAAGGCTGCGAAGGTTATGATGAAAGCGGCCCTGCTGATGAGAGAGGCAAGGCGCTTGAGCTGCTTGTTGAGCGGGGTATTCTCGGGTACGAATGTCGTGGCCTCGCGGTGCAGGCGTCCTATCTCCGTGTCGTCGCCAGTCTCGGTCACTTCCATTGTGCCGTAGCCCTCCACGACCATTGTGGAGCGCATGAGGCGGTTAGCGGGGTAGGCCGTCTCATGCGCGGCATCGGCTTCGGCGCTCTTGTGCACCGGCGGCTCGCCAGTCAGACTGCTCTCGTCCACGACCATCGACTCCGACTCCAGGATATTGCCGTCGGCGGGCACTTCATCGCCCTGTGAGAGCAGCACTATCTCGCCCCTCACCACTTCGCTCCGCGGTATCTCGGTCACCTTGCCGCGCCTCACCACCTTGACCAGCGCCGAGTCGCCCATGCGGTTGAGCGCATCGAAGCGCTTGGCTGCGTCGTTCTCGAAATAGAACGAGATGCCCGTGGCCAGGAATATGGCGCAGAATATGCCGATGGTCTCGGCGTACTCCCCGTCGAAGAAGTTGAGCGCCAGCGACAGGCACGCCGCTACGAGCAGGATTTTGACGATTGGGTCGCCAAACTTGCCGATGTAGCGCTTCAGGGCCGACGGCTTGCGCGGCGGCGTGAGCACGTTGCGCCCATGGGCAAAGCGCGCCGTGGTAATCTCGGCCTCGCAAAGCCCGCGGCTTATCTTGTCTCTGATTTCTGCTTCGGTCATTGTATTGGTGGCGCCTGTGGAAGTGCCGTTTTGCGCACTATGGAATAGGCTGTGCAAAGTTAGCAAAAGTTTTTCATATCGCGCAGAGCGTTCCCTCTGTCCCGCAGGGCCATCATTCTGACCCGCCGCCGTTTCCGCCTCGGACAACAGAAGCGGGCCCTGAAAGCTTCGTGTCGCTTTCAGGGCCCGCCGTATATCGGAGACTGATGTCAGCTTTTTACCACTTGTCCTCGGCCTTCTCGCCGGCGTACACATTCTTGGGGCACCACTCGATATAGTCGATGTCAAGGTGTGCGGCCGGGTTGGTCAGGATACTCTTGAAGCGTACGTAGTAGGTCTTGTCCTTGGAGACGGGGCCGCGGTACATGATGTGGCGCAGCTTGTGGAGCGAGAAGCCGTCGTCGCGGCCGCCGCGGGCTCCGGCAGCGCTGTGTGTGCCGTAGCAGTTCGGGCCCTTCATCACGTCGTGGTTTCTCATGATGCGCTCCAGACGTGCGTTCTCCTCCTTATCGTCGGTGTCCCTAAACCAGAGTTTGCCGACGCCCGTCGTCTCGGTGTACCTCTGGTCCAGCGGGAGGCCGATGGCGCTCAGATTGTTTTTGTCGGTACCGAGGTAGGTCTGTACCATGCCGCATCCGCCGCCGTTGCCTACGGCTACGCGGAGCTCGTAGGTACCGTCATTGGGCACGCGCGGCAACTTCATCGTCACGTCGTATTGTCCCTCAAAGAACGGTTCGTCCTGCTCGAAGGCACGGTTGCCCGTGTTGCCGTAGCACATGAGGATGGTCATCATGGTCTCGTCGGTAAAGCTGATGCCGTCGACATATTCGTCATATATATAATAATGGTTCTCATTCTGCTGAGCGCGATAGCCGTTGGTCATCAGCTCGGGCTGAAGTGAGAGCACGTCGAAGCGCATACGCTCGTTGAGCACCTTGCCGGGCACATCGTCGTCGTACCAGAGCACGTCGTCTATAGGATAATAGAACCCGTTGAGGGCCTGTATGTCTCTCTGACCGTTGGTAGCGCTTACCAAAATGCCGGGACGCGGTACGGTAATCTCGTCATAGTTGTCGGGGTCGTATTCCGAGACGTAGCGGTTGAGACGCTTGCCTTCGGTCTGCTTGCCTTCCGTCATCTTGAGCAGGCGCGGGTATTTGCCCATCGTCTCCCAGTACTGCATCTTGTCGATACCGAGCTGCAGGGGATTGGTGTAGGAGTAGCCCGTCTCGTTGTAGTGAATGACGAGCTTGTTGAAAGGCGTAGCGCCCTTTATGAGATGGTAGGCGACAAACTGATTGACGGCATTGTCGGGGCTGGTAAGGTCGGGGTCTGTGGCATTAGGATAGTACTCCTTGCATACCTGCTCCACGCGCTGCATTATCTCGTCCCAGTTGGCCACGCCGCCGCTCTCCTCTCGCAGCGTTACGCCCCATTTGGCACAGAGCAGGGAGTCGGGCTCTACGAAGGCCGTGTAGCCGTAATAGCGGTGTCGCGGTACGATGTCGTTCATGGTAGGCGTCGTTATCCTGTCCGGCTTGTCCTTCTCTTCGTACTTCTCGTCGCGTATCAGCGTGAGGCTGTCGCTAAGATGGGTGACGAGAAGGAGGTGGGAGAATATCTTCAGATTGTCCTGCGAGGCGATGAGGTCGGGCAGGGTGCTGGAGTAGGGCATCACTACGCGGTCCACTACGTGCATCCAGCCGTTTTCGGCCTCGTTGTCGGGACTGATGATTTTCGAGAAAGCATCTATGTAGAATGCTACGCGGCCGGTGGAGTCGTTGCTGCCGAAGCTGACCGTGACGAAGCGGTCAGCCATCGACTTGTAGTCAAATGTACCCTCCAGAAATGCGGTGGTGCGGTAGGCGTCGTTGTTCTCGCTGTCGATGATGCTGTTGAAGACGATGTCCTGAGCCACCGAGTCGGGCGTCTGGGTGACATCGTAATCCTTAACGGCGTAGATGGAGTCGAGGTAGTGCTGGACAGCATCGTTGGTCGGCGCGAAGACGGTGTAGTTGCCCCTCGCCTCGAGCAGATGGTCAACAGTAGAGCCTTTCTTGCCGCTCTTGGTGCGCTGCAGAAGCATGTAGTAGTAACTGAGCTGCGGCTCCTCCTTGATGTAGTCGGTAATGGATTTTCCCGTGAACACATAGAGATTCGAGTCGTCGACGTCGTCCGAGCACGAACTGAATCCCATGACGATGGACAGGAGAGCCATGATCCACAAGATGGTATTCTTCATGATATAGTTTGTTTTGTTTTGTTTTGCCTTAGTTAAGCCTTCAAACCGATTTTTGGTATTCTCAGTAAGTTTTTGTTGACTTAGATTTAGCCGAAGTTCGGTATAGTCATCACGCAAAGTTACGTTTTTTTTTATATGAAGCCCCAAAATTCTATTCTTTTTTTTATTTGCGCAATCATTTTCCCGTGAATTTGTCGTGCGCCGGCCCTCGCAAATGTTAATCTGTGAAATATCGGCCGCTGCAACGGCCTTCTCGAAGCCCGTTCCGCCGGGAAGGCGAACTGTTTGTTAAAAGAAAATTATCGCCTCCGGCCTGCGCTGGCGAGGCGTGCAGAGCATATTCCCGGAGGGCGGATCGGAGCGCCCGGAACGGGCGGAAAATTGCCTTTGTAAGTGTATGAAAATCAGCGCTCCCGGAAGGGCAAAATTATGTTTGAGATGTTTTGAAATACATTTGAGGTGTTTTTCCTCATCTCAAATGTAGTTTTTGACTTAAGCGGAAGTTTTTTTGAGAAGTGGTGAATGCTTCTCAAAAAATGCGGACGAAGCGAACGTGTTTCGCATGGCGAAGTTATACCGGCGGAGCAGATGAATGAGGACTTCAAAAATAAGGAATCTTAATCTATAATGCGCGAGGCTGGCTGGGAGGGCCGCTGCCTCAGCGGCCGTAAACAATCGCGCCGCATACGTCAGAGCTGGCGTATGCGGCGCGGGATAATCGTAATGGGGATGAATTTACTTCAGGCGGGCTAGGGTCTCGGCTATGCGCTTGAGGCCTTCGCGGATGTTGTCCTGGCTGGTGGCGTAGCTCATGCGGAAATATTCCGGAGCACCGAAGGCGTCACCGCTGACGGTGGCCACATGGCCCACATTCAGCAGGTAGAGCGCGAGGTCGGTGGCGTTGTTGATGACGTGCTCGCCGTCGCTCTTGCCGAAGTAGCTGCTGCATTTGGGGAACAGGTAGAAGGCTCCGTCGGGGCAGTTGGTCTCCAGTCCGGGGATGGCGCGCGTGAGCGAGACGATCAGGTCTCTGCGGCGCTCAAACTCCTGCCTCATCTCCTCGACGCACTCCTGCGGCCCGTCGAAGGCGGCGGCTGCGGCTATCTGGCTGACGGAGCACGGGCCGCTGGTGTACTGGCCCTGAAGCTTGTTGACGGCCTTGATGACCCACTCCTCGGCGGCGGCGAAGCCGATGCGCCAGCCGGTCATGGCGTAAGCCTTGGACACACCGTTGATGATCACCGTGCGCTCCTTCATGCCCGGCACCTGAGCCATGGAGGCGTGGTGGCCGATATAGTTGACGTGCTCGTAGATCTCGTCGCAGATGACCATGATGCGCTCGTGACGCTTGAGTACCTCGGCTAAGGCCGTGAGCTCCTCAAGGGTGTAGACGGAGCCCGTAGGATTGCTCGGCGAGCAGAGCACGATGGCGCGCGTCTGCGGCGTGATGGCTTTCTCGAGCATGGCGGGCGTCATCTTAAAGTTGTCCTCCAGACCCGTCACTACCGATACGGGCACGCCGTCGGCGAGCTTCACCATCTGGGTATAGCTCACCCAGTAGGGAGCGGGGATGATCACCTCGTCGCCCTGGTCTACGAGGGCCATGATGACATTGCATACGCTCTGCTTGGCACCGTTGGAGCAGAGGATCTGAGAGGGGGTGTAGTCCAGGCCGTTCTCCCTTTTCAGCTTGCCGACGATGGCCTGCCTCAATACGGGGTAGCCGGGCACAGGAGAGTAGTGGGAGTAATTGTCGTCGATGGCCTTCTTGGCGGCTTCTTTGATGTGGGCGGGAGTATTGAAGTCGGGCTCACCAACGCTCATGTTTATGACGTCCACTCCTTTTGCCTTAAGCTCATTGCTTCTCTGCGACATGGCGAGTGTGGCCGATGGCGCAAGGCGATTTAACCGTGCTGAGAGTTCATTCATTTTATGTGGTGATATAATGGTTCTGAGATTAATTGTCACTGCTGCGGCCGAAGATGCGCAGGATGTAGAGGAACAGGTTGATGAAGTCGAGGTAGAGCGAGAGGCTGCCCATGAGCGCGAGCTTCTGGGTGTCGTCGTTCACCTCGTCGCCCCACTGGAGGAGGAAGGCTTTGATCTTCTGTGTGTCATAGACGGTCAGGCCCACAAAGAGGAGCACGCCCACGTAGGTGATGACCCAGTAGAGCACAGAGTTGGCCCAGAAGATGTTGACCACCGAAGCGATGATGAGGCCTATGAGCGCCATCATGAAGTAGGAGCCGAAGCTGCTCAGGTCCTTCTTAAGCACTGTGCCGATGAAGGCCATGGCCGCGAACATGCCTGCCGTGATGAAGAACGCCGTAGCGATGCTCTCCTGCGTGAAGGCCACGAAGATGAACGACATCGTGACGCCGTTGAGGACGGAGTAGGCTGCGAACATGAGGCCTGCGGTGGCAAACGACATGCGCATGATGCGCGCCGAGAGAATGAATACAAGCGCCAGTTCGCCTATGATCACGCCCCAGAAGAGGCCGCGATTGGTGAAGACCGCCTGCAGCAGGCCCGGATTGGAGGCTATATAATATGCCGTGAGGCCGGTGACGGCCAGAGCAAGGGCCATCCACAGGTACACACGGCGCATGAGCACTCTGAAGGCAGACTGTACGCCAGAGAGCGCGGGATTTTCAAATTTGATTTCTCTTTCCATTTTGTTCTTTCTTATAGATTGTGTTATGAATGTCTTATCAGAGGTGCAGGTCGTGGCCCATGCGCTCCTTCTTGGTCTTGAGGTAGCGCTCGTTGTATTTGTTGGGCTCTATCTCGATGGGCACATTCTCCACGATCTCCAGTCCGTAGGCTTCGAGGCCCACGCGCTTGACGGGATTGTTGGTGAGGAGGCGCATCTTGTGCACGCCGAGCTCGCGGAGTATCTGCGCGCCCACGCCGTAGTCCCGCTCGTCGGGGTCATAGCCGAGGTGGATGTTGGCGTCGACGGTGTCATAGCCCTGCTCCTGGAGCTTGTAGGCGGAGATCTTGGCCATGAGTCCTATGCCGCGGCCCTCCTGATTGAGGTAGAGCACTACGCCCTTGCCCTCCCGGTCGATCATCTGCATGGAGCGGTGCAGCTGCTCGCCGCAGTCGCAGCGGCGCGAACCGAAGATGTCGCCCGTGGCGCATGACGAGTGGACGCGCACCAATACGGGCTCTTCCGCGTCCCACTTGCCCTTGATGAGGGCTATGTGCTCCTTGCCCGTGGATTTCTGGCGGAAGGGGATGAGGTGAAAGTGGCCGTAGTCGGTGGGCATGTCTACTTCTTCGCCCTTCTCGATAAGGCTGTCGGTCTTGAGGCGGTAGGCTATGAGGTCCTTGATGGTGAGGATGTGCAGGCCCCACTCCTTGGCCTTCTCGATGAGCTGCGGCATGCGCGCCATGGTGCCGTCCTCGTTGAGGATCTCGATGAGCGCGGCGGCGGGGCGCAGCCCGGCGAGGCGGGTGAGGTCGATGGCGGCCTCGGTGTGGCCCGCGCGGCGTATCACGCCGTTGTCCTGGGCGTAGAGCGGGCAGATGTGGCCGGGCTTGCCGAAGGTGTCTGGCGTGGAGGCGGGGTCGGCAAGGGCGCGGATGGTGGCGGCGCGGTCGTGAGTGCTCACGCCCGTGGTGCAGCCCTCGAGCTTGTCGACGGCCACGGTGAACGGCGTGCCGAGCAGACTGGTGTTGTTCTCCACCTGGTGCTCGAGACCCAGTTCCCTGCAGCGCGAGATGGTCAGAGGTGCGCACAGCACACCGCGACCGTTGCGCAGCATGAAGTTGACCTTCTCCTCCGTGATCATCTCTGCGGGAGTGATGAGGTCGCCCTCGTTCTCGCGGCTCGGGTCGTCCACTACGATGACGAACTTGCCCTGCCTGAAATCATTTACGGCTTCTTCGACTGAAGCCAACTGAAAATTATTGTCTGTCTCTTTCATATTCTTGTGTATTGTCTGCCCCGGCCTTCGCATCCGCCTCGGCGGAGCCTTTGCCGGTGATTTTGCTGATGTATTCTCTCTCTTTTTCGCACGAAGATACGATTTGTTTCATATCTCTGAGCAGTCTGAGGCGAAATTTCCACATTCTCAGCCAGAAAAAGATGCCCACGGGGAGGATGACGCCCGATATGCGGTTGAGCCAGGGGTTGGCGAACGGCGATACGTGGGCTGTGGTGAAGATGATGGGGAAGCGGTTGAGCTCGTCAAGCACACGGAGGTCGCGGCTGTTGGACAGGCTGTCGACGATGCTCTCCATCTCCTTATTGATCTCCTCGACGGCATGGTCGGGCACAGGCGAGAAGAAGTGGTGGATATAGTTGGGCGCGCGCCAGAGCTTCTGGGCGGCGTTGTAGCGGCGGCAGCGTTCGGCGAGAGCCCCGAGGCGGGAGTAGATGTCGCTGTAGTCGGGGTCGAAGACGATCACCTCCTTGGGCACAATGTGGCGGCGTGTGCGCAGCCCGAAGATGCGGCGTATGAAGCGGCGGTAGGCCTCGGCGTTGAAGACGGCGCTGTCGTTGTTGGCCTTGTAGGTGAGGAACGCGCCCAGCGGGGCGAGCACCATGACGCTCATCCACATACCGAACCATATCTGCCAGCGGCCCTCCTTGGCGAGCTTCATGCCCGAGGTGTTGATGATGTAATAGAGGATGAAGATCATTACAGACAGCACTGTCGGAGCGCCGAGACCGCCCTTCTGAATGATGGACCCGAGCGGCGCGCCGATAAAGAAGAAGATGATGCACGTCAGCGAGAGGATGAATTTCTCGTGCCAGGCTATCTCGTATTTCCTTATCATCAGATCGTTGTCCTCGACGTCATACTTCTGCCACTCCAGGTCCGTGGCCATGCTGCTCATGCGGCTCTTGACCTGCGCTTCGATGTCCGCCTTTTTGTCCTGCGGCAGGGCGGCGAAGAGGCTGTCGATGTTAAGTTTCGCGGCCTGCGCCATCACTTTCGGTTCGCGCCTCTTGTATTCGGCCACGGCCTTGTTGATGGCGGCCTTGCGCTGGGTGGCGAACACTTCCTCGGCCCTGCGGCGCGCCGTGCGCTCGCTGTCGGACATCTCCTGCACTGTGCCGTCGGCACCCTGTATGACTGGCGTCGGCGCCTCGGGCGGCAGCGGAGCGTCGCGCCCGATGGAGTTGAGCGCCACATAGTCGATGGCCGGCGCAGCGCCAAGGCCTGCGGCGCGCGAGATGTAGTCGTAGGTGGAGCGCCCGAGCGAATCGCCGTGGAGCTCCATCGAGTCGACGCCCGCCACGAGCTGCTTCATGTTCTTCGACTCGGGGCGGTTGCCTATAGAGCCCGCATCGAGCAGGTTGAAGTTGCTGTCAAAATCGATGATGAATTTCTTGTATCCGAACGTCTCCCTGTCGTAGGGGACATAGGCCCTGACGGTCATGCCGCTGCCCGTCTCCAGGTTCTCAAACTCCTCGCCGCTGAAGAGCTGGAGCATGATGTGCTTCTTGTCGCCCGTGATGTCGAGCTTGGCAGAGTCGGCCAGCACGATCTGAGCCTTGTTGAATCCCTGGTCAGTCTTGTAGATGATGACATCGTAGAGCATGCCCGTATCGTTCTGCTTCTCCTTGACGTAGATGTTGATGTTTGGGATGCCGCTGTAGAACACGCCCTCGGGTATCTCCAGCGCCGGCGCGCTCTCGTGCATGCTGATGAGCAGTGTGCGGAGCTGAAACTCGGCGTAGGGGCTCGTCACATTCTGATAGTAGAAAGACACGCTCGCGATGGCCGCCACGATGAGAATGAGCGGCCGCATGATGCGGATGAGCGACACACCCACCGTCTTCATGGCCAGCAGCTCCAGCCTCTCGCCCATGTTGCCGAAGGCGATGAGCGAGGAGAGCAGAATGGAGAGCGGCAGAGCCTGCGGCACCATCGACACGGCCATGTACCAGAAGAACTGGGCAAACATGTCCATCGTCACGCCCTTGCCGATCAGCTCGTCGATGTAGCGCCATGTGAACTGCATCATCAGCACGAACAGACATACGAAGAACGTCCCTGCCAGTAGGGCAAGAAAGTTGCGCATGATAAAAAGGTCGAGCTTTTTGACGGGTCTCATATATGATTTTCGGACGGGCTGCTGCTGTCCGGCTTTATAACTTGCAAAAATACGAAATATTCGGGCATTAATACGATTAAAACTATTACTTTTGCCTTATATATCATAATAAACTCACCTTAGATACGATGAAAGTTAAGATTATGCTGGCCGCGGCGGCCATCCTGGGGATATTCTCCGCCGGCAGCGCCTCCGGAAGCGAAAACAAGAACGACAGAATCAATGTGATCTTCGAGACCGACTACGGTAACGACGCCGACGATGCCATCGCGCTCGACGCCATCCTCAAATACTGCGACGCCGGAAGGATGAAGCTCCTGGGCGTGAGCACACACAAGGGCGGCGATAACATATGCCCCGCCGTGGACGCCACGCTCACTTGGTACGGCTACGGCAAGGTGCCTCTGGCCCGCAGCCCGCGGCCCGTGGGGAGCGGGGACGGCAATGGCTACGCCGACTCCGTGGCCCTCAAGCGCGACGCCTCGGGACGCATCGCTTTCGCTCAAGCCCACAAGGGCCGCTATGAGGACGCCATCGCGTTCTACCGCCGCACCCTCTCCCGCCAGAAGGACAGCAGCGTCGTGGTCATCTCCGTGGGATTCGGCACCAACCTCGCCCTGCTCCTTGAGAGCGGCCCCGACAAATACTCCCCTCTCACAGGGCGCGAACTCGTGGCGCGCAAGGTGAGGCTCCTCTCCATCATGGCGGGCGACTACAGGGAGAAGCCCTTTGTCGAGTTTAATGTGAGCAAGGATATCCCCGCCATGCGTAAGGTCTTTGCAGAGTGGCCCACCGACATTCTCGAGAATCCGTTCGAGATAGGCGAGAGGGTCGTTTGCCCCAGCAGCGTTATCAACGAGCGCCTCTCCTGGGGACGCCCGCATCCGCTCTTGTGCGCCTTCAACGGCCTCAACCCCAACCCGCACAATCAGGCCGCCTTCGACGTGATGAGCGTGATAGCCCTCGTCCACCCCGAGATGTTCAGCCATAGCGAGCCCGGGACCATCACCATCGATGCGCAGGGCTACAACCACTTCACCCCGTCAGCCACGGGCCGCCACCGCTACCTCTATACCAATGAGGCGCAGGACGCAGCGCTCCAGAAGCTGATCATAAAGATTGTCTCGACCAAGCCCAAAAACTTCCGCAAATAATACACACCTATAATACAGATTATGAATAAGGAAAAAATCATCCGCCTCCTCTTCCCCGAGGCCAGCAGTAAGACCGCCGGCCGTCTCATCCTGGCTCTTCGCCTGATGTTCGGCATCATGCTGCTCACCCACGGCATCACCAAGATCGTCAACTTCGGCGCTACCGCGCCCATGTTCCCCGATCCGCTCGGCGTGGGCAGCGCTGTGTCGCTCGGCCTTGCGATATTTGCCGAGGTGGGCTGCTCGCTGGCCCTGCTGCTCGGACTGCTCACTCGCCCCGCCTGCCTGGTGCTCGCGTTCAACATGTTCGTAGCTATCGCCGCCGTCCATCATTTCGACATCCTCGGCGCCGGCGAACTGGCGTTCCTCTACTTCGTGATATTCATGGCCATACTGCTGACAGGCGCCGGGCGTTACTCCGTGGACCATCTCCTGCGCTCCCGTCTGCAGGCCGGCGCGTACATGTGAGTCTCCGAAGCCCCTCCTTTCGGGGTATTTGCAGGAATACAAGGCTTCAGGCCAATAGGCTCTGGGCGTGCCATGCCCGTTGCGCGCCCTGTGTATCATCATCCTACTTTGCGGTCGCTCCAAGATGAATATGTATGCAAAATAGAATGAAGAACTCACGGCGTAGTGCTGAACTCAGTTCTTAATCTTCAATCAAATATCCCGTCATGGCCATGGCATCGGCTGTATTCACTCAGAATACAGATGGTCCATGACGATGTTGAAGTTGTAGTCCGGGAACTGCTTTGTGATGGCAGTGACAAACTGGCGATGGAAGGCCTCGTCATCGTGGATGGTGTGGTCGGGAATGATGTCAAGGGTGATGGTATGTGTCTCGGCGAAATAGAAAAATCCATGCGACTGCAAGATGTGCGGATACTGCCCTACGAAGCCCAGTATGCTATTCTGAAGGGCCGACAGCTCACCGGAGGTGTAATGCGCATAGATGCCCACGGTGGCGATAATGTTGTACTTGTCATAGAGTTGCTCGGTGATGCGGCGCGTGAGCGAATGGATGCTACGCGCCGTCATGGTGTCGGGAACACTCACATGCAGCGAACCAATGATGGCATTAGGGCCATAGTAGTTGAGGATGATGTCATATACTCCCGATACCTCGGGATATTTCATCACATCAGTCTTGATTCTTGCCACCATCTCTTTAGGGATGCTCTTGCCAAGCAGCTCACCTACGGGCGCGCCGACCATGCCGATACCAGCCTTGATGATGACCAGCGAGATGGCCGTGCCTATAAAGCCATCGAGATTGAGCCCTGTCAGCAGCATGATGCCCGCAGAGACAAGCGTGGAGAGGGTTACCACGGCATCAAACGTGGCATCGGCACCACTCGCCACCAGCGCATTGCTCTTCAACTTCGTGCCCTCGCGCTTGACATACCATCCCATGACAATTTTCACGATGATGGCGACAATGATGATGACGAGTGTGACGGTGGTATAGTCGGGACTTGTGGGGTTGAAAATCTTCTTTACGCTCTCTACTAAAGAGATGATGCCCGTAGAGAGTACGATGACAGCGATGATGATGGCACTGAAGTACTCTACGCGGCCATAGCCGAAGGGATGACTGCGGTCGGCAGGCTTTTCCGATAGCTTAGTGCCGACAATAGTGATGACAGACGACATGGCGTCGCTGAGATTGTTCACCGCGTCCATGATGATTGCCACCGATCCTGCTACCCATCCTGCCACGGCCTTGAAAGCGGCAAGGAAGAGATTGGCTGCTATGCCCACTATGCTTGTACGGATAATTTCTTGATTCCTATTCATTTCTCTAATCTGTTATTTCTATCGAAGTGCAAAGTTAAGAAATAATGAATATTATGCATTCCGACAAGCGTTACGCGGCTCGATGTTTTCCCTTTGTGAGGTGACGCGTCGATTTCGGCCGGCACGCTTTCCACCCTCCGGCATCTATCCGCCCCACTGCTTGGGACGCGACCGCCGACAACGAAAAAGGGAGCCTTCTGTGGCTCCCTTGTATCGCGGTCGTACCGGTTGATTGTTTTACTGAAATTGAGAATTGAAACTCTACGTCGATTGTTGTTGGTCAAAAGCATTGCCGCGTTTCGCAACGGGGCAATTGAAGTTTTACTAATATAATTACAGAAACGAAAAATCTATTTTTGTTGTCCTTTGCTTATCAGGCCCTCGATGAAGCCCGGGTCGATGTTACCCGTGAAGTCCATCACCACGAAGCCCTTGCTCGTATTCTCGGGCGCCACATACACCAGTTCGGCTATCCGCTTGCCTATCTGCCGTGTCCAGAGGCAGTCGCCGTAGGTCTGCTTGCCGTTCTCCTTGTAGGGGGAGTAGTGGCGGCGTGAGCGCTTCAGGAGGCCGACGGCTTCTTTTCTCAGCGCGGAGGCTTCGGTTGTGCCGCTGATGATGCGCAGGCTCTTGATGCCCTCGAGGGCTTCCCTGAGCCCGGCTGTGTCTCCGCTGGGGTTCTCAGAGCTCAGCATGGTGCTGATCATCTTGGGCCCCACGGTGATACACTTGACATTGCTGCCGTTGTCCCTCCCCCGCATGAAATGCGAGGCGAAGTCCTGTGCGCTCTGGGCCCATGTGGTGAGCGGGAGCATCACGGCAGCCATCAGGACTGCTAATCTTTTCATTGAACGCTTTTGTCTTTGCCTATTGCGCGGGCCGAGTCAGCGCTCTGCTGCCTTTGCAATTCCTCCGACATGTCCCTAAGCGATGACGACACCTTCTCGGCGGCCACCTGCGGGTCCTTGTAGGTATCCTTATAGGTGGCGTAGTTGAAGTCGGGCGTCGCGGCGTTCTCGTTGCGGAACGAGTGCTCGATGGCACCGCCGATGGTCAGGACCACAGCCACTGAGGCGGCGGCCTTGAGGAAAGGCCTGAGCCGCAGGGCCACTGAGATGTGGCGGGCCCTCACTACGTGCTGCTCTCCGGGCTCGATCATGCGAAGCATCCGCTCGTCGAACTCGGCGCCCAGATGCTCGCTTGCGGCGACATCCTCGTAGGCGAAGAGGCGGCGGTAAGGCTCGAAGCGGGAGGGCAACTCGCGCTGGCGAAAGAAGGTGCGCAGCATCTCTTCCTCCTCTACGCTTGTCTCGCCCTGCCAGTACCTTTCCAGCAGTTTGTCTATGTAGCTATAATCCATAATTCTCTTTTTTCTCTATTTGTTTACGTATGTACTGACGTGCCCTGAAGATGTTCACCTTGACGCTTGCCTCGCTTTGCCCTGTGATCTGAGCTATCTCGGCGTACGACTTTCCCTCGATGTCTCTCAGCTGTATCGCTTCCCTCTGCGGGACGGGCAGACTGTCGAAGAGTTTCCTGACGGCTTCCAGCCGCTCGGAACGTATCAGCAGCATGTCCGGAGGCATCTCGCGGTCCTCAGTGGGCGGAGCATCCGAGAGGGGGATATTGCTCTTCTCCTTGCTCTTGATGTGGTCGAGCGCCAGATTGCGGCACATCGTGAGGCTCAGCGCCTCTATCGACTCTACCTCGCCTAGGCTCTCTCTTCTGTCCCATATGCGCATCAATATGTCCTGAACGATGTCCTCGGCCTCCTGCCTGTCTAACGTAATGCGAAGCGCCAGCCGGAAAATCTTGTCCTTGAGCGGCAGGACATCCTCGCGAAAACTGATAGCGTTCATCGTTCTTTATAAGTAAGACGAATAGGTGGGAAAAAAGTTACAACAAAAGTGAGATTTTTTCTCAATTTCTTTTCGGAAGAAATCTAAACCGATAGTAATCAGAAGATAAGACTGTAGAGAGAATCTTCGTCATCGGCATATTTTATATGCTCTGCGATGTCCGCGGGCAGCATTCCCTCTCCCGCCATCCCCTCGAGCATGGTGCGTGTGGCATCCCAGTATCCGCCGACATTGTAGAGCACCACCGCGCGGTCGTGATAGCCGAGCGTGGAGTCGGCGGCCACCGTAAAGATCTCGTCGAGCGTACCTACGCCGCCCGGCAGCGCCACGAAGACGTCCGCCTCGCGTATCATGGCGGCCTTGCGGTCGCTCAGGTCGGCGGTGTAGAAGGTAAAGTCGCAGTCGTCCTGCAGCCCGCGCTCCCTGAGGCGGTCGGGGATGATGCCGAGCGTCTTGCCGCCGGCGGCGTGCACTGCGTCGGCCGTGACCTTCATGAGGCCGCACTTCGATCCGCCGTACACCAGTCTTGCGCCGCGGCGTCCTATCTCGCTTCCTAAGCGCTGCGCCGCCTCTGTATAGTCTGCCCTCAGCGGCGTGCGCGAGGAGCAGAACACGCCGATGCTTCTCATGGCTTGACGGCTATTGCTTCGATCTCGATGGGGGAGTTCTTGGGCAGGGCCTTCACCTCCACGGCCGAGCGCGCTGGTGCGCAGTCGCCGAAGTAGGACGCATAGGCCGTGTTCATCTCCTTGAAGTCGTTCATGTTGGTGAGAAAGACGGTCGTCTTGACCACGTCGGCCATCGTGAGCCCTGCGCTGTAGAGGATGGCGCTGATGTTGTCCAGACTTCTGCGGGTGAGCGTACCGATGTCCGTGCTCTCTATCTTGCCGGTAGCGGGGTCGGCGGGCAGCTGCCCGGAGACGAACACCATATTCCCCGCCTCTATCGCCTGACTGTAAGGCCCGATGGCCGCAGGCGCATTGTTTGTGACTATTTCCTTTTTCATCGTTGTGTGATTTAGTTACGCATATTATATATATGTATGATACAAATATACGAAACATTGTTTTCCCTGCCAAAGAAGCGGACACGAAAAGTATTTTCAGAAGGGAAATGATGCCGGGCGGCATTCTATAGCAGAGAGGGCCGCTGCCTCAGCGGCCGCCTGCCGCCGCATAAGTGTGCGAAGTAATACGCGATACTAACTTTCCGTCGCTTCGCCGCACATTAGATTTTCCACCTCGCTCTTGGGCCGCGCTGCAGCGGCCCTCCCAGTTAGCGCCGCGCTTATTGATTCTCTTTGCTCGCAATAGAGGCGTCTCCAGAGGTGATTTTTGGCCCCGTGTAACCAACTGAAAAACAGCCTCTCCGGAAGGACAAAACTACATTTGAGATGAGAGAAACTACATTTGAGGTGTTTTTCCTCAGGTCCTATGTGAGTATTAAGTTAAGCGGAACGTTTTTTGAAGAGTGGGGAATGCCTTTTTCAAAATGCGGAAAAAGGGTGATTGTTTCGGTTCGCAAAGATATACCGACGCGGCCGGCGAGTGATGACTTCCGTTCGGCGGCGTGATTTATCCTCACAGACGTTTATGTCTGCCATTTCTCTTTTATTCGGATAGCGGACGGGAATGATGAAGCTTAGACAAAGATGTCGGAATTGATATCGCGGGCCATATAATACACGACAGTCTGGCTGTAAAGCGGATTGCTCATGTCGGAAGCTCTGTCCGCCGCGCATAAAAACGCTATCCGCCCTGCCCGGGTCAGAGGTCCGCAAAAACGCGGGCGTGACGGGGCAGGGCGGATAGCCCTAAAGATCATGATTTATGCCGCGGGGATCAGGGCAGCTCCTTGATCTTGATGTTCTTGAACCATACCTCGTGGCCGTGGTCCTGCAGCAGGATGTAGCCTTCGGAGTGGTTGCCGAAGCTGGGCCAGTCCTTATACTTGCTGTAGGCTACCAGCGCGTTCCACTCGGCGTTGTTGCGCTCGTATTCGAGGAGCTTCACACCGTTGAGCCAGTGCTCCACGTGATTGCCCTTGACCACGATCATAGCCTGGTTGAAGTTCTTGATGTCGAAGGGCTTCTTCTCGGGTGCGGGGATGAGGTCGTAGAGCGAACCGAGTTTGCGGTTGCCCTTGACGCCGAGCTTGGCGTCCGGGTGGCGCAGGTCGTCGAGGATCTGGAATTCGCAGCCGATGGCCGAGCCCGTGCCCTTGTTGAGAGTGGGGTCGACGAAATACTTGATGCCGCTGTTGGCGCCCTCGGTGATCTTGAAGTCTACCTTGAGGATAAAGTTTTTGTAGGTGCGCGTGGTGATGATGTCGCCGCCGTTGGCCGACTCGCCGCCGGCGCCCTTGAGCACCTTGAGCAGGCCGTTCTCTACCTTCCATCCGTGGTCGGGGAAGCCGTCGAGCTTAGCGCCGCGCCATCCGTTGGTCGTCTTGCCGTCGAAGAGGAGCTTCCAGCCGTCTTTGGCCTCTCTGGCGGAGATGGTATTGTCGATATAGTTGAGCTCAGGCACATTGTAGTCGACCGGAGTGGCGTATTTCTGCACGTCCTTGGTGAGAATGCGTATGTTGCGCCATTCTACCTTCTTGCCCTCATCGGCCTTGTTGCCGATGGCGTGTACCTGCAGGGCTATGAAGCCCGTGAGGGTAGCGTTGTCCTGGATGTCGGCGCAGGCGATGCCGTTGACCCATGTGCGCAGCGTTGTGCCGATGGCCTCGATGCGGGCCTTGTTCCATGCGTCCTTCTTGAAGGCGGTCTTGGCCGAGGGATTGTTGTTCATGTTGTAGAGCCATCCGCGGCGGGCCTCGTCGTAGATGCCGCCGGTCCAGGCGCGCGGCGACGGATCCATCTCAAACTGGTAGCCGTGGACGCGGCCGTTGTTGTAGCTCTTGAGGCTCTCGCTGCGGAACTGGACGCCAGAGTTGAGCGAGTTGTCCATCCGGAATTCAAACTCGAGGATGAAGTCGCCGTAGTTCTTCTTGGTGCAGAGGAACGAGTTGGGCGTGCCGTAGACAGTGCGGCCCACGATGGCGCCGTTCTCTACGCTGTACTTGGCCTTGCCATTGCGCTGCACCCAGCCGCTGAGGCTCTTGCCGTTGAAGAGCGACTGCCACTCCTGAGCCATGGCGCCCAGCGGAAGGAGCGTCAGGGAGAGCGCAGCGGCCCATAGTTTCATGTTCTTAATGCTGTATTTCATGACTTGTACTTTTTAGTTTTGTCTGATGATATTTCCTTGTTTTCTGATCCCACTCCGGTCCTTCCGCCCCCGGGAGAGGGTGGTTACGGAGCCGGTGAAAGGGAATGTTTAGTCTATCTTGTAGAACTCTTCCCAGCCTCTGCGGGGCGGCTCGCCCACGAGCAGGGCGTTGGCGAAGTCGTTGTTGGTAAACTGCTTGAGGCGTGTATCGAAGAAGAGCTGTGCGTTGAGCCGCTGGGCTATCACACCGAGGCAGAACACCTCGCTCAGCACGCCGTTGATCTCGAAGGGCGAGCGCGTCTTCTCCGTGCCCTGACAGGCGTGGATAAAGTTGACGTAGTGGTTTGAGGGGCTCTTGGGCACCTCGGGCAGCTTCTTCTGGATCTCCATGGCCTTCTCCGAGGGGAGAATGCTGAGTGTGCTGCCGTGGCTTCCGCCCTTGAAGGTGAGGTCCTTGGCGTAGATTATCTTGCCTGGGCTGAGGGAGCTCTCCGCGGTGTTCTGGCTCGAGGCCGGCACATTGGCCGTGGCGACCGACTTGCCGTAGTTCTCCGGCAGAGGCGGGAGATTGTCAATACCGTCATACCATGTCACATCGCAGGGCGGCATCTTCTTGCGTGCGGCGAAGCGGAACAGGATGGTGGACGACATGGGATAGAAATAGTCGTTGTGGCCCGAGGCGCGCTTCATAGTGATCTCGTAGGGCAGTCCCAGTTTGAGGAACTCGTGTACCGTGTCGAGGATGTGGGCTCCCCAGTCGCCCAGAGCGCCCATGCCGAACTTGTACCAGCTCCGCCAGTTGCCCAGGTCGTACTGCGCCGAGTAGCCCTGCCAGGGACGAGCGCCGAGCCACTTGTCCCAGTCCATCGTCTCGGGGATGGGCTCGCCGCCCGGCATGTGCGGCATGTTGACGTCGTAGCTGTGCCAGCGGCGGCCGTTGTTCATGTGTGCCGTCACGGCTGTCACGTCCTTGATGATGCCTGCGTCGAGCCAGGACTTAAACTGGAAGTAGTTGGCCTCCGAGTGACCCTGATTGCCCACCTGTGTGACGATCTCGGGGTGCTTCTTCGCCATCTCGATCATCAGTTCGCCCTCGTGGAATGTGCGGCACATCGGTTTCTCGACATAGATATGCTTGCCGTACTTCATCGCCATCATGGCAATGGGGAAGTGGATGTGGTCGGGCACGGAGGCGCACACGGCGTCGAAGTGGGTGGAGTATTTCTCAAAGAGTTCACGGAAGTCCTTGAAGCGCGCGGCGCCTGGGTACATGTTCATCACCTTCTGTGTGTGCGGAGCACCCATGTCCACGTCGCACAGCGCCACTACGTCCACCAGTCCCGTCTTGGCGAACTCGCTGATGTTCTGCTCGCCGCGGTTGCCGATGCCGATGTAGGCTATCTTCAGTTTCTCGCTCTTGGCCGAAGCCCATTCCTTGGAGCTCATCGGCATGGCCAGGGCGTTGTTGATGCCCGTAAGCGACAGCCCTGCGACTCCCATAGCTTTTAGAAAATCTCTTCTGCTTGTCATAATGTTATGAAGCTATAATGTTATTGTTGTTGTTCCGTTACTCAGGTGCCGGAAAAAGACTCTTCCCACCGCCGTCGCCCGAGCCGGTGCCGCCGTCACTCTTAACCGGGGCCTCAGAACGCTCGCAGATAGCGGTGTTTATATTTCGGATAACAAAATTAAGGACATATTTAATATGTAGTGCCTTCGTGTGCTACATTTTTACGCTTTTCGTGCCACATACCCTGACATTTGTATCGGAAACGGCCTTGTTTCGGGTTTTCTGTCCATTATATAATGTGTATTTTCCGCCTTCGGCGAATGGAGAGGCCTGAGCGCGAGGGACGTAGACGGACAAAGCGGCCTCCGCAGGGCGTGGAAGTCTGCGGAGGCCGCTTATGACGGGATGTGTGAGCCCTGTAGCCCCTGCCGGATGCGGGCGGAGGAGAAGCCGCCCTGAGAACGGGCGATTCTCCTGCGGCGAAGTGGCGCGGCGGACGGCCCCTGGCGGACGCTCCTGCCGTCGTCTCCGCTCAGCGGCGGGACGCGGGGCGGAGATCAGTTGTCCAGATAATATTCGAGTTTGGTCACCACTCTCACGTTCTTGATGTAGGGCGTGTTGCTGTCGCGGTCCTCGATGGTGAAGAGGCCCTGCTCGGCCGACTTGATCTTGCCGAGCTTGCTCTCGCTGTCCTTGGCGAATTTCTCGGCGGCCTCACGCGCATTCTTGGTGGCCTGCTCGATCATGCCGGGCTTTATCTTGTTGAGCGACGTGAAGTCGTACTGCGTCGTGGCGCTGTAGTCGTGCGCGATGGCTATTCCCTCCGCCATCAGTTCCCCGAGCCGCGGCATGAGGCTCCTCACCTTGTCCACCTCGCGCGAGCTGACGGTGACGGTCACCTGCGCCGTGTAGCGGTTGCGCGCGTTGGAGACATAGTCGTTGCTCCAGAGGTCGTTGATCTGCGGCACACCGGTCGAGATGTCCGCCGGCTTTATGCCGCCGCGCCTCAGGAAGGCGACGATCTTGCGGCTGGCATTGGTCAGCTCCGCGTTGACGGCGGTAATGTTGTTGCCGGCCGTCTTGTAGATGACCGGCCAGATGACGTGATCGGCCTTTACTTCCTTCTCGGCCAGTCCGCGTACGCTCACTACCCTGTCACGGGTGGAGAGAGAGTAGATGCCGTTCTTGATGAACAGGCCCATGAGGGCCAGGCCCAGTGCCACAATGGCTGCTTCGATTCTGAAATTTTTCATGTCCTTGTAATATTAATGTGATAGCGGCAAAGATATGGATTTTTCCTGAATCATGACATATGATAAATATCTATTTTTTTCGCCTCTGCAATATGGCTGTGCCGGAGGCCCTCCGCGCGGGCCGGATATGCTGTATATTCCTGCTATAGTTGGCAAAACAAGCGGCTGCACCCCGCATAGCGCCTTCTGCACCATGGATAGCGCCGCCCCCGCCCCGCATATTTTCTCCTTCGCCCCTGATGGCGCCGGGGATGTGCTGCGAGGTTTTCAGCGGACAGGATTTCCCATATATTAAGAGGTGAATATTCGTCCCCTTTCATATATCTTCCGCAGACTCTTCCGCATACGCGGAAACTTACATTTGAGACGTTTTCAACTACATTTGAGATGTTTCATCTCGTCTCAAATGTAGTTTTACCCTTCCGGGAGTGTTGATATTCAATTATTTACAAAGGGGCTCGGAAGGCCGTTTCCGGCGGGCGTATTATCCGCTATTTTATGCAGGGCCGGCCTTGGAGGAATCGGCTGAAATACTTACTTTTGCATAGCATCGGGAATCTGGCTCCCGATAATAACGAGTTCGTCTTGAAATTTTTATTGTTCGCGTCATACGCCTATGCCTACCCTGTGCTGCGCCCTCTGGAGGCGGAGCTGTGGCGTCGTGGCTACGAGTGTGCGTGGCTCCTGAAGCCCACGTGCCCCGACATGCTCGCTCCGGGCGAGCAGCGCCTCGCGGGTTACGACGAAGCCATCGCCTACGGCCCCGACGCTGTCCTGTCGCCGAATATCATGGTGCCGGACTTCCTGCCGGGCATCAAGGTGATGGTCTTCCACGGCTATCCCATCAACAAGCGCAGCCGTAAGGTGGACAATCATTTCCGCATGCGCGGCTGGTATGACATCTTCTGCACCGCCGGCGAGAGCAGTACACCGACGTTCCGCATGCTGGAGCAGAAGTTGGGCTACTTCCGTGTCTACGAGACGGGCTGGCCCAAGGCCGACGCTTACTTCGCCCCCGCCGTGCGCCGCCTCTGCGAGGAGCGCCTGAGGGACACTGAGCGTGTGCCGACGGTGCTGGTGGCGTCCACCTTCTCGCGCGGCATCACGTCCATGAGCGAGTTTCTCCCCGAGATAGAGCGCATGGCCTCCACGCGGCCGTGGCGGTGGGTCATCACGCTCCACCCCAAGCTCCGCGACCCCTCCGTCATAGAGGGCTGCAAGAGGCTCGCCAAGGAGCATGAGAATGTAGTGTTCAAGCCCGTGCTCGACGGCGTGGAGGACATGGCGCGCACGGACGTGATGCTCTGCGACAGTTCGAGCATCATCGTGGAATATATGTTCCTCGACAAACCGGTCGTAACGATGCGCAATGCCACTCCCGGTCCCCATCTTCTCAATGTCCTCTCCGCCTCCGATATCGAGGGCGCTCTTGAGCGGGCTCTTACCCGCCCCGAGCCGCTCATGGAGGCCATGCGCGCCTATTCACTCCGCCAGGAGGCCCACCGCGACGGCCACAATGCCGCGCGCGTCATCGATGCCGTCGAGGACTATCAGAAGCGCTGGCAGGGACGTCTGCCTCACAAGCCCCTCAATCTCTTTCGTAAGCTCAGGCTCCGCTGGCAGCTCCGGCGCTGGTATCCCATTCATTTCTGAGAATCCTTCACCGCGCCTGCCGCTCCCGTTGGACGGCAGATTTGGCGAAGCCTTTATATAATGTATCCTTCTCCTCATGGGCGGGGGAAATCTGCTTTGCGGTGTCAGTGGAATTGTTTACTTTTGCATATCAACGAGTAAACCGCGTTTCAATGAATATAAAAGTCATCAACCGCTCCCATAATCAGTTGCCGGCCTACGAGACTGCCGGAAGTGCGGGCATGGACCTGAGGGCCAGCCTCAGCGAGCCCGTCACGCTCCATCCCATGGAGCGGCGTCTGGTGCCCACGGGGCTCAGCATCGAGCTGCCCGAGGGCTACGAGGCACAGATACGCCCGCGCTCCGGACTGGCGCTCAAGCACGGCATCACGCTGCTCAACACCCCCGGAACCATCGACGCTGATTACCGCGGCGAGATAGGCGTGATAATGGTCAATCTCTCGACAGCCGACTTCACGATCAACGATGGCGACCGCATCGCCCAGATGGTCGTGGCCCGCTACGAGAGAGCCGAATGGGAGGAGACCGACGCCCTCTCCGACTCGCAGCGCGGCGCGGGCGGCTTCGGACATACCGGCAGGAAGTAAGCGATGATCAGAACTTTTGACTTTAGCATCCGGGGCCGGAGAATGGGGGCGGCGAATGTGCTGCTCACCATCCTGCTGTGCCTGATAATGCTCTCTGCAGGTCAGAGCGCCGAGGCGCGCCGCCGCAAGGTGAAGCCGCGCCGCGACGCTGTCACGGCCACCACACGCCGGAGCCCTCTCAGCTATGAGCAGCAGCGGCGGTTTGACACCTTCTTCCTCCAGAGCACTATCGAGAAGGAGAAGGGCAACTATGACGCCGCCTTCGATCTGTTGCGCCACTGCCTCGACATAGATCCCGATGCCCCCGAAGCGCTCTCGCAGACTGGCATGATACTCTCCGTCCTCTCGCCCGAGGACACCACCGGCCGCGCCGCGGGGATGATACGCCGCGCAGCCGACCTCTCGCCCGACAACTACTACTACCAGAGCCAGCTGGCCGACTACTACGACAATGCAGGCCTCGCCGACAGCGCGCTCGCCCGCTACGAACTCATGTCGCAGCGCTTCCCCGATAAGGTGGACCTCCTCTACCGCCTCTCCGACATCTACCGCCAGCGCAATGACTACCGCAATGTCATCCGCACCTTCGACCGCCTCGAGGTGAAGGAGGGCCGCGACCGCGTATTCACCTATAATAAGGCCATCGCCTACTTCCATCTCGGCGACACGACGCGCGCGCTCTTCCTGGCCGACAGCCTCCGCAGGACGGACACTGCCGATGTCAGCACGATCAACTTCCGCGCCTCGCTGCTCTACGACATGGGGCACAAGCAGGAGGCCCTCCGGCAGTATCAGGAGGTGCTTGCCTCCGACCCGACCAACGAACAGGCCAACATGGCCCTGCTCACCCATTACCTCTCGGTCAACGATACCGCGGCCTATATGAAGCGCGTGGGCAGCATCGTGACCGACCCGGAATTCCCCTCCCAGATGCGCCTCAAGATGTTCAATTCGCTTGTGGTCTACTGCGCCAAGGGTGTGGTGGACAGCACGGCGGCCCTGCCGCTGTTCCGACGCGCCGCAGCCCTGCCCGACGCCGACGCCTCGCTGCTCGACATGTATCAGGCCTACATGCAGATGCTCCACATGCCCGAGGACAGCATTGTGCCCGTGTGGAGCCGGTTGCTCTCCCTCAGGCCCGACTATACGCAGGTGAGGCTCAAGGTGCTCCAGTATGCCATAAAGCAAAATGACAATCCGCTCATCGCAAAGCTCTGCCGCGAAGGCGCTCAGCAGGAGCCAGACAATCTGGCCTACTACTTCTACGGCGCCATCGCCCTCTACTCTCAGGACAAGACCCGCGAGGCCGAGACGGTGATCCGCAAAGGCGCCGCCCGCATCAATGACAAGACGGACGCCTCGCTTGCCTCGGACATCTACTCCATCCTGGGCGAGATATGTCACAAACTGGGCAAGACGGCCGACTGCTATCAGGCCTACGACTCGGCGCTCGTCTACAAGGACGACAACATCTCCGTGCTCAACAACTACGCCTACTTCCTCTCCCTCGAGAAGCGCCAGCTCGACAAGGCCGAGCGCATGAGCGCCACCACCATCAAGGCCGAACCGGAGAACGCCACCTATCTCGACACCTATGCGTGGGTGCTCTTCCAGAGAGGGCGCTACAAGGAGGCCGCGGAATATATCACCAAAGCCCTCAGCCACACCAAGGAGGACAAGGAGAACGCTTCCGTCTACGAGCACGCGGGCGACATCTCCTACGTCAACGGCCGTAAGGCCGACGCCATGCGCTACTGGCGCAAGGCGTCGGCTCTGGGAGGCGGCTCAAAGACGCTCGCCCGCAAGATCAGGCTCGGCAAATATATAGCTGAATAAAAACGAAACAGATAATATAGTCATGAAGTTGAAAAACATCGCTCATATCGCCCCGTTGCTCCTGACGGCAGCAATGTTGTTCTCCTGCTCCACGAGTCGCAAGGTGCAGGGGACGGGCAGCGCGACGGCCGGCAAGGCGGAGACAAAAGCCGCCGCGGCCTACGCGACCAAGGTGACGGACAACGCCGCCACGGCGACCTGCCTCTCGGCGCGCGCATCCTACGCCCTGCAGGCCGGCAGCAAGGATATCTCGCTCGGAGGCACACTCCGGATGAAGAAAGATGATGTGATACGCCTCTCGATGACCTTCCTCGGCATGGAAGTGGTGCGCATGGAGTTTACGCCCGACAAGGTGCTCGTCATCGACCGCTTCAATAAGCAGTACGTCGAGGCCTCCTACAGCGACGCCGCATTCCTGCGCAGCGCAAGCCTCGACTTCTACACGCTGCAGGCTCTCTTCTGGGACGAGCTCTTCTACCCGGGCAAGAGAAACGTGAAGGAGGCCCTTTCGGAGTACGCCATCTCCTCGAGCGGGGAGCACACGCTGCTCAGCCTCACCTCCGCGCCAAAGCTCAACTACGACTTCCTCACGCTCACGGCCTCGCACCTCATCGACCGTGTCTCCGTGACGCCCAAGAACACTCAGGCCACCGAGAGCCTCGTCTGCAAGTACGGCGACTTTGCCTCGTTCTCCGGCAAGAAGTTTCCCACGTCCATCTCCATCGTGGCCAAGGGCGGCAAGCGCGACGTAAACCTCGGCATCACCCTGAGCCGCCTCTCCGACGACAGCAAATGGGAGACACGCACTACCGTGCCGTCCAACTACAAGAAACGTAATATCGAGGACGTGCTCTCGCAACTCTCCAGGATACAATGATGAGAGGCTGTATATACCGTGTGCTGTTGCTGGCGGGCCTTGCGCTGCTGCCCGCAACGATGGGCGCGCAGACCACCAAGCAGATCCGCTCGCTCCAGTCGCAGCGCAAAGCCATCGAGAAGCGCATCAGCGAGAGCGAGGGCATGAAGCGCTCGCTGGGCCGCAATGTGCGCTCGCAGCTGAGCAATCTGAAGGTTCTCGACGGCCAGATAAGCAATCAGAAACAGTATGTCGACGCCATCTCCTCCGATGTCGACCACCTCACGGGGCGCATAGGCGAGCTCAACAGCCAGCTGGACACGCTCAAGGCCCAGCTCGAGCTCCGCAAGAAGCGCTACCGCAAGGCCATGCTCTACCTCTACCGCAATCGCAACTCGCAGAGCAAACTCATGTTCATCTTCTCGGCCGGCAACTTCTCCCAGATGCTCCGCCGCATACGCTATGTCCGCGAGTACGCCCGCTATCAGAAGGTGCAGGGCGAACTGGTGAGGCGCAAGCAGCTTCAGGTGGACGCCAAGCACGCTCAGGTGGTCAGGACAAGGGATCAGAAAAATGTGCTCCTTGCTGAGGGACGCACACAGCAGTCGAAGCTCGAGTCGCAGCACGCCGAACGCACCAAGATAGTGAGCGGCCTGCAGAAGAAGATCAAGCAGGTGCAGCAGAACATCAACACCGACAAACGCAAGTACAACGCGCTCAACTCGCGCATCGACGCGCTCATCCAGGCGCAGATAGCCGCGGAGCAGAAGCGCCGTGAGGCGGCCCGCCGCCGCGAGGCTGAGGCCCGCAAGGCCCGTGAGGCCGAGCAGAGGCGCCGCGAGGCCGAGCAGAGAGCCGCTGAGCAGAGGGCCGCCGCAAAGGCCAAAGCCGAGACGAAGACAGCCGCGAAGGACAACGACGACAAGCGTGAGACGAAGGTCGCAGTCGCCGCTCCCAAGCCGTCGGCCGAAGACGCCAGGATACTGCGTCAGGACGCCGAGGACAAGGCTCTCTCGCGCGACTTCGCCTCCAATCAGGGCCGCCTGCCCATGCCCATCACCGGCGGCTACGTCATCACGTCCCATTACGGCGTCAACAATGTCGAGGGCCTCCGGGGCGTGCAGGTGGACAACAAGGGCATCAACATCACCGGCAAGCCCGGCGCGCAGGCCCGCGCCATCTTCGACGGCGAAGTCTCGGCCGTCTTCTCGCTGGGCGGCTACAGCAACGTGCTCATCCGCCACGGCAGCTACATCTCGGCCTACTGCAACCTGTCCTCCGTCAGCGTGAGCCGCGGCCAGAAGGTGCACACACGCCAGACCATAGGCAGCGTGGCGCGCGACCCTTCGGGCAACTGCACGCTCCACTTTCAGCTGCGCCGCGAGACATCCGCCCTCAATCCCGAGTCGTGGCTGGCCCGCTGAGCTGCCGTGTGACGTATCCGAAGAGCCGCATGCGAGGGCTGAGGCTTCGCCAAATGCTCCGCTGCAGCTATGTCACGGAGGCGGAGTGCACCGCCCGCGCAATTATGAGCCGCACCATCAATGGGCGGCCGGACTAACAACTAAAGAATTATGTACGATATACAGAAAGTAAGGGACGATTTCCCCATTCTCTCACGCCAGGTCTACGGCAAGAAGCTCGTATACCTCGACAACAGCGCTACGACCCAGAAGCCGAGGGAAGTGGTGGACGCCATCGCCGGCGAATATTACAGCGTCAACGCCAATGTTCACCGCGGTGTCCACTTCCTCTCCCAGAAGGCCACTGAGCTCCACGAGGAAGCCCGCCGCGTCGTGGCGGAATATATCGGCGCGCCGTCGCCCTCCGACATCGTTTTCACGCGCGGAGCTACCGAGGGCCTCAATCTCGTGGCCGCCACCTTTGGCGAAGCCTTTATGAAGGAGGGCGATGAGGTGATCGTTTCCGAGATGGAGCATCATTCTAACATAGTGCCCTGGCAGCTGCTCGCCGACCGCAAAGGCATTAAGATACGCGTCATCCCGATAAGCGACGAGGGCGAACTGATGATGGACGAATATGAGCGCCTCTTCAACAGCCGCACCCGCATCGTCAGCGTCACACATATCTCCAATGTCCTCGGCACAGTCAATCCCGTAAAGCGCCTGGCGGAGATAGCCCATGCGCACGGTGTGCCCATTCTCATCGACGGCGCCCAGAGCGCGCCGCATACACGCATCAATGTGCAGGAGATGGACTGCGACTTCTACGCTTTCAGCGGCCACAAGGTTTACGGCCCCACGGGCATCGGTGTCCTCTACGGCAAGGCCGAATGGCTGGACCGCCTGCCGCCTTATCAGGGCGGCGGCGAGATGATCAAGAACGTCCACTTCAGCCATACGGAATATGAGGACGCTCCGCTCAAGTTCGAGGCCGGCACGCCGGACTATGTCGGTACCCACGCGCTGGCCGTGGCGCTGGAGTATGTGCAGAAGCTCGGCCTGGAGAACATAGAGAACTACGAGCACTCGCTGCTCACCTACGCCACGGAGCGCCTCAAAGCCATCCCCGGCATGCGCATCTACGGCGAGGCCCCCGACAAGGCCGCCGTCATCTCCTTCACCGTGGGCAAGATTCACCCGCTCGACCTCGGCACATTGCTCGACCGGTTCGGCATCGCCATCCGCACGGGCCACCACTGCGCTCAGCCGCTCATGGAGCGCATGGGCGTGCAGAGCATGGCGCGCGCCAGTTTCGCGCTCTACAACACCAGCGGGGAGATAGACACCCTTTGCGACGCCATCGAGAGAGTGAGGCACATGTTTTAGGCCGCAAGGCTAAGGACAATAATACCGGAGCACAAGGAGGACAGAAGATGAAGAAAATGCTGGAGGGCAACCTGTACGACTGCGATTACGAGGCCGGCTGCGACGAGGCTGGCCGCGGATGTCTGGCCGGCAGAGTGTATGCCGCCGCAGTCATCTTCCCCCGCGGATACACTAACGCCGACCTTGCCGACTCCAAGACGCTCTCCGCCGCGCGGCGCTACGCCCTGAGGGAGGTCATCGAGCGCGACGCGCTCTGCTGGGCCGTCGGCTACGCCTCGCCCCGGGAGATAGACGACATCAACATTCTTAACGCCTCGATCCTCTCCATGCACCGCGCCCTCGACGGCCTGAAGATCCGCCCCCAGTCCATTATCGTCGACGGCAACCGCTTCAGGCCTTGGCACGACGTGCCCTACACGACCATCGTCAAGGGCGACGGCAAGCGCCTCTCCATCGCCGCGGCCAGCATTCTGGCCAAGACATTCCGCGACGACTACATGCTCGCCCTCGACAAGGAATATCCCGTCTACGAGTGGCGGCACAACAAGGGCTATCCCACAGCCGCCCATCGCCGCGCCATAGCCCGGTACGGAGCCTCGCCCTATCACCGCCGCAGTTTCACCCTGCTGCCGCCGGAGACTCCCTCATTGTTTCAGGAATCAGATTTCAGATAATACATTGAATAAAGACGACACATTCGACATCAGAGCAGAGCAGAAGGGCTCTCCCTCCGAGAGGGAATTTGAGAACACTCTGCGCCCGCTGACCTTCGACGACTTTGCCGGTCAGAAGAAGGTGGTGGAAAATCTGCGCATCTTCGTCGAGGCCGCCCGCCGCCGCGGCGAGCCCCTCGACCACACGCTCCTGCACGGCCCTCCCGGACTGGGCAAGACAACGCTCTCCAATATCATAGCCAACGAACTGGGTGTGGGCTTCAAGCTCACCTCCGGCCCCGTCCTCGACAAGCCCGGCGACCTGGCGGGCCTGCTCACCTCGCTCGAGCCCAACGACGTGCTGTTTATCGACGAGATCCACCGCCTGGCGCCCGTCGTGGAAGAGTACCTCTACAGCGCCATGGAGGACTACCGCATCGACATCATGATCGACAAGGGACCGGCGGCGCGCAGTGTGCAGATAGGGCTCAACCCCTTCACGCTCATCGGCGCCACCACGCGCAGCGGCCTGCTCACCGCCCCGCTGAGGGCCCGCTTCGGCATCAACCTCCACCTCGAGTACTACGACAACGACACCCTCGCCGGTATCGTGAAGCGCTCCGCTCACATTCTCGGCATAGGTATCAGCGAGGAGGCCGCCGGTGAGATAGCCTCGCGCAGCCGCGGTACGCCGCGTATCGCCAACGGCCTGCTCCGCCGTGTGCGCGACTTCGCCGAGGTCAAGGGCGAGGGAGTCATTACCCTCGACATAGCGCGCATGGCCCTCGAGGCGCTCAACATAGACCGCTACGGCCTCGATGAGATAGACAACAGGATACTGACCACCATTATTGACAAATTCAAAGGCGGCCCCGTAGGCATCACGACCATCGCCACAGCCATCGGCGAGGACCCGGGCACCTTGGAGGAGGTCTACGAGCCGTTTCTCATCAAGGAGGGCTTCATAGCCCGCACACCGCGCGGCCGCGAAGTGACCGACCTGGCTTATCGCCATCTGGGCCGCACACGCGGCGGTGGATACGACTCGCCCTCACTCTTTGACAATATTCCAAGCGAGAAATGATAACATTCGACAGCACGGGCACCGACATGCCCGACCTCTCCCGCCTCGACTACGAGGCCTGGATCACCCGCGTAGCCGCCACACACGGCCGCAAGACGGGCGATGTAAACTATATGTTCTGCGATGACGCCACGATACTCGACTACAACCGCCGCTTCCTGGGCCACGACTACTACACGGACATCATAACCTTTGACGACGACGAGGGCGAGACGATCAACGGCGACATCATCATCAGCCTCGACACCGTGAACAGCAACGCCGCCCTCTATTCCCCCACGCCGGCCGACGAGCTCGACCGCGTCATCATCCACGGCATACTCCACCTCTGCGGCATCAACGACAAAGGCCCCGGCGAGCGCGAGATAATGGAGGCCGCCGAGAATGCGGCCCTCGCCCTGAGGAAGGACTTCGCTAAGTAGTCCCCGCGCCGCCGCATACGCCTTACGCGCCGCCGCAGCATGCATATCGCGTTAAGGCGCATACACCTTACGCGCCGCCGCATATATCCGTCGCGGATACGCATAAATCTGCCGCGCACACGCATATATATAATAGGTAGCAGACCCACGCCCTCTGCTGCCTTTTATTATGCCTATTTCCCGGCCCGCTCACCGCGTAGGATTTTCCCAAAGCGGCGTGCCCGACGCCCTCAGCGGCCGCATTCCGCATAAGAAAGTGCGCGAAAGGATGAGCGATAATGTATTGCGCGAGGCTTAACTGGGAGGGCCGCTGTTCTCAGCGGCCCTCCGCCGCACGAGCAAAGCGCGAAGGATGAGCTATAATGTAATGCGCGAGGCTTAGCTGGGAGGGCCGCTGCCTCAGCGGCCGCATTCCGCATAAGAAAGTGCGCGAAGGAAAGCGCGATACGCATTTTACGCCGCGATGCTGCTTATTTGATTATCCACCTCGCTCCTGGCCGCTGAGGGCAGCGGCCCTCCCAGTTATTTTCCCCGCACACCAATCTCAGCGCCCGCTTTCGCGGCCTCCCGAAAGGCCGATTTTTCGACCGCTATAACTAATTAATAATCAGTGCTCCCGGAAGGGCAAAACTACATTTGAGACGTTTTAAACTACCTCAAATGTAATTTCACTCATGTCCTATGTGAGTATCCCAGCATGCGGGACGGTTTTTTGAAGTGTGGGGAATACCTTTTCCAAAATGCAGAAAAGCGCGCGATTTTCGAATGGCGAAGATATAATTGCGTTGCCGGTGAATGAGGGCATACTTTTAGGCCGCGATAGCTGGGAGGGCCGCTGCCTCAGCGGCCGCCAGCCGCCGCGAAAGAGTGTGCTGAGGATTGTGAGAAACGAGTTTCGTACCCTTTTCAAATACCTTATAATCGGCCTTTGCGAGGCGGGAAAATTCTACTACGACATAAATTTTTTTAGCTGCGAGCAGAACGATCGTCTACTACGAGATAAATTTTTTTATCTCGTAGTAGAATTTCTCCTCCTCACGCAGGAATTTTCACCCGCAGGAGAATCATTTCATAAAGTCATTCTCGAAGGTTCCCAGAATTATTCTCTCTGATTATTTGTCGAACGGGTTGCCCTTCGGGTCGCGGCTTACCACCCAGCGGAAGGCGTTGGTGAAGAGCAGGTTCTGCGTGGCGTCGATAAAGCTCTCGTCGCCGTGCCCCATGTTGAGGTAGATCATGCGGTAGTCGCGGTTGGTCCACACGATGGGGAAGTCGCCGCCGGTCACGATGTCCTTGATGCCGAACGGGTACAGGCCCAGAGCCTTGCGCAGGTCGCGCATGAGAAGGGTGAAATGCTCCGTATCCTGAGGCGAAGAGCTGATGCCGGCCCCGCTCTGTGTGGGATATTCCCAGTCGATGTCTATGCCGTCGAGGTTGTAGTCGTCGCAGGCCTTGCGGCAGGCGCGGGCAAACAGGGCGCGGTATTCGTCGCTTGCGGCCATCTCGCTGAAGCGTCCGCTGCCCCAGCCGCCTACGGAGAGGAGCACACGGAGATGCGGGTTCTCCTTCTTCAGGGCCGCGATGGTGCGGAGGCGGCCTTCGTTGGCGATGCTCACGCCGCGGAAATCCTCCGAGACCGCGCCGAAGGCGTAGTTGATATGAGTCATGAGACTGGGGTCGGGAATGTCTCGCGACCACGAGGTCACATACGCCACGACCACTTTGGCGGCTTTGCCGGCGCCGAAGGCGGGGACCGCCGCGAGGGCTATGATGGCGCAGAGCGCGAGAGCTTTCAGATGTTTCATTGATATAGATTTTGTCAGATTTTTATTAGGTATCAGAGAGATTGTTCCCCGGTACCGGGCTTCCTTGGGCTGAATTCGCAGTCGCCGGAGGGGCTTTCAGGCTTTCTCTCCCTCCTGGCCGAGGGCGAGGAGCGGGCGTGTCTGCTCCATGAGGGAGAGCATCTCGTCGAGAGTCTCGGCGCGCAGCATGGCGATGCGTGTGGGGCGGAAGTCGGGTATGCCCTTGAACAGAGGCGAGGCGGCTATGTGGCGGCGCATATGGATGAGTCCGCCCGGTTCGCCGGCCCGCTCCACGCTTGCTCTGATCTCGGAAATGAGGACGTCCATCTTCCAGTCGGTCGTGAGGGGCTCGTGGGGTGACGGGACGGCGCGGGCGAGCGCTGCGGTGTCGAGGCGGCCGAGGGCGCGCTCTATCTCGGCGAATATCCACGGGCGGCCGAACGTGGCGCGGCCCACCATGATGCCGTCGACGCCCGTCTCCGCAAATCGCCTCACCACGTCGGCGCCGCCGGTGATGTCGCCGTTGCCGATGATGGGGATGTGCATGCGCGGATTGGAGCGGACCTGGCGGATGGGCTCCCAGTCGGCCTCGCCATTGTACACCTGCGAGCGTGTGCGGCCGTGGATGGTCAGCGCGCGGATGCCCGTGTCCTGCAGGCTCTCGGCGAGGTCTGTGATAATGATATTGTTGTGGTCCCAGCCCAGGCGTGTCTTGGCGGTGATGGGGATGTCTACGGCGTCCACTACACGGCGCGCTATCTCGAGCATCAGCGGTATGTTGCGCAGCAGACCGGCGCCCGCTCCTTTGCCGGCCACCTTCTTGACCGGGCAACCGAAATTCATATCCAGCACGTCGGGGTGGGCCTGCTCTACCACTATCTGCGCCGCCTCGGCCATGGCGCCGGGGTCCTTGCCGTAGATCTGAATGGCCACGGGGCGCTCCTCGGGCATTATCTCGAGTTTGGCGAGCGACTTGTTCACCATCCTGATGAGCGCATCGCTCGAGACGAACTCGCTGTATACCATCGCCGCCCCCATGCGCCGGCACAGGGAGCGGAAGGGCGCGTCCGTCACGTCCTCCATGGGGGCCAGCATCACGGGACGGTCGCCCAATGAGAGATTACCTATGTTCATAACAATGCAAAGTTACTAATTACGCGCCACATAGTCCGCGTTTCAGGGCGTGGCAGATGCGCACAAAAAATCCCCGCGGGCTTCACGGCCCGCGGGGATGGAGTGTCAGAGCTCAGAGGCAGATTACCTGATCTCTACCTTCTTCTTACCGATGATGTAGATGCCCTTGCCAAGGCCCTGCTCAGCCTCTGCGGCTTTCACGCCCTTCTTCAGGAGCACGCCGTCGGTGGTGTAGACGTCTACCGTGCCGCCAGTTGCGTCAGCGGAGATGACGGGCCTGATGCTCACGAGCTTCGTGTCGCCGGATATCTCGAGCACGGCGTCGGGCGTCGTGGTGGCTACCGGCAGCAGTTCGGGCAGGATGTAGCCCGTAGCCGGGAGTACGGTCACGTCAGTGCCGGCGGGATAGAGCCTGAAGAGCGACGATGAGAACGTGCCCACCATCTTGTCGGAGTTGACCGTGTCGCCGGTGAACGACGGAACGAAGGCGTCGGTGCCTGCGGGCTCGGTGGAGAGCGTCGTCGGCGTGTCGAAGCAGATGTCCGTCAGGCTGTGGTCCTCGGCATACTTGGTCGTGTCGCCTATCACGAGGATAAACGGCTCGCCGGCCTTGAACGAGTGCTTCTCCGTCAGGCCCAGATGGCTGGCATCGACAGCGCTGGTCACAGTGTAGGCCTTGATGCTCAGGCCCGAAGTCTGATTGGCCGTGATGTCGGCCACCTCAAACGGCAGCGTCACAATCCTGGCGCTGTTGTTGGCGAAGCGCATGAAGATCTGCGGGTAGTCGGTCATAGAGAATTCCTCGAAGGTCATAGCTGCGCGGTTGTACTGAGAGTAGGGCACATTGTCGGCGCATACCTGGTGGGCCTTGTTGCGGAATGAGAGAGGTATCTCCTTGCGGAAGCCGTCGGTAGGAGTGATGTTAAACTGTCCGTTGCCGATGAAGTCGATGCGGAACTTGCGCGGGGTGGCCGAGCTCATGTAGAAGTAGTCCTCGCTGCTCTCGTTGATCTTGCCTACGTACCAGCCTGTGCGCAGGTTCTGGATGTAGTAGGTGTGCGACTCGCCCTCCACGGGCACGAAGCGCCAGATAGCGTCCACGTCGCCCTCAGTAGGCCATCCGCCGTTGCCGTCGGTGTTGTACTTGATGTTGTCCATACCCCAGCGCAGCTGATTCTCGGGCCAGTAGTTGCCTTCTTCGGTACCCTTGTTGCCCTCGCCGCCGTCGGAGAGCACGTAGAGAGCGGCTCCCTTGACCTGATCGCGGCCGATGTTGTAGTATGCGTCAGCGGAGGCATCGCATGCATCCTCGTCGGAAGTAGCGGAGAGGATGTAGTACCACTTGCCCGGCTCCACGCTCACCACTCCGGTCTGCACGGCCTCGTAGGCGTTCTTGAGGTTGGAGAAGATGGTGTTGAATATCTCGGTCGAGGTGGCAGTGGTCGAGGTGGCTGTCTCGATGGCGTTCTTGAGATTGTTCAGGAGCGACTCGTCGGGCAGCTGGCCGATGTTGTTGCCTATCTCTACGGTGCCCGCCGTGATGAGGCGTGCGCGCTCTACGAGGCTGTCGAGGCCGTCACGGTTCTGCCAGAGCTCGAGCACAGCTTGCTCGGCGTCCTTGAGCGAGGCGATGTCGTCCTTTGTGGCGAGGCCGTCCTTGGCCGCCTTGCGGGCCGACTCGATGGTGCTCATCAGTTCGTCGGCAGCGTCCTTCATGCCCTCGACGGAGTAGTACTGCGACTTGACCTTGTCGTAGCTGTCCTCGCCTGTGCCGAGCAGCTGCAGTCCGCTCATGCACCAGAATCCGTATTGGGCCGACCTTGTGGCGCGCAGACGCAGGTAGCGATAGGGCGCATCGAGAGTGATAGTGTGCGTGTAGGGCCAGGAATAGGTGTTGTCCTCCGAGTCGGGAATGTCGGAGAGTGTGGCAAGCTGTGTCCACTGGCCGCACGAAGCGGTGACATCGGCGCCGAGAGTCTCGTCGTTGGTGCCGTAGAGCACCATCTCCGTCGGGAGGATGCCGTGGCGGTTAGCGCCCTGATAGAGGTCGTTGCGACGGTCTATGCGCAGGATGAACGAGCTCACGTCGCTCCGCTGAAGGTCTATCTGGATGTAGCTCTCGGAGCTGCGGAGGTCTGCGTTCGGGTCGGAGTGCCAGTAAGTCTGGTCATCGTTATCTATGAGCGCACCCAGGAGATTGTATCCGTCCTCGATGAACGCCTGATTGAATGAGTAGTTGTCGTTGTCGGGCGTGATGGAGGTCCAGGTGCAGTTGGCGGTGAGCTGGTTGGTGCCGTCGTTCTTGGTGTTGACGGTCTTGATGTATCCGTCGGTGGCCTGCACGAAGAGCTTATTGTAGAGGCTCTCTGCATTGCTTGCCTCGGCCAGCACCTCGTTGGATACCTCGAGCAGTTTGTTCACCGCTGCCATTGCCTCGTTGATGGTGGCCATCTCCGTGCCGTCCACTGTGAGATTGGAGATATGGTCCTCGGCGGTGGCGACAGCCTTCTCGAGATTGTCAATAGCCTCCTTCATCTCGGGCGACTTGGTGTAGAGCGACTCCTTGGAGCCGTAGACCATCATTTCCGAGATGTTCCAGTAGGGGTTGCCGCTCGTAGTGCGCTTCACGATCATGCGGATATAGCGGTAGTTCTGGTTCATGTTGATGGTTGGGGACATGTACTCGGCCTTCGCCACGTTGGCGGGGAATCCGTCGCTCAGTTCGGCCACGGTCACCCACGAGTTCTCGTCGTCGGGCTTGTTGGTGGCCTTGATGACGAGGCTGCTGGGCGTGTCGTGCCAGTTGGCATCGTCGCGGCCCCAGTAGTGGATCATGATGTTGCTGATATTATCGCTCTGGAGGTCAAACTGCAGCCACTCGTCGGTCGTTGCTCAGATAGAAGTTGCCGTCGTAGAGCGGCGTGAGCTTCTGCTTGATGCTCTGGTCGTCCACAAGCACGGTGATAGCGTAGGAGATCTGCACGCCGTCGCCGTCCGTGTAGCCGACATACTTGCCGTTGAACACGTTGCGGTAGCTGTACGTGCTGTCATCGTTCACCGTGACCACGAAGTACTGCCGCGGGTCATTCTTGTCCAGAGTGGCCCATTTGAGGAATCTTCCGTCGGCATACATGGCCTTGGTAACGCTCTGCTGGTTGCTGAACTCGGGGTAGCCGCTCACGATAAAGTAGCGCTTGCCGTTCTCCGGCATCCTGAGGCTCTTCACGAGCGAGTCGACGGCCGTACGCAGTTTCAAACGGCTGCACCCAGCTGCTCCTGTGTGGCGCTCGCGTTGACCTCGAGTGTGGTGGCCTCGTCGAGGGCCGTGCTGTAATAGTCGAGGGCCTCCTGCGATACACAGCCCACCTCTGTGCCGCCTACGTAGGTGCGGTCCAGATTGGCCAGCGAGTCGGTGAGCGCGGTGAGCAATACCCTCTGGTCGGTCACTTCCTTAGCCGGGTAACATTGCAGCTCCGAGATGGACCAAAACGAGATGGACGCGCCGGTGTTCATCTGGGCGTCCCGGCAGGTGAGACGGTAGTAGCGGAAGGCCTTCGGCGCTGTGATGAGCTCCTCAAACGGCCAGCCCGTGTCGTCGTAGGCCGCGTGGACGGAGGTCACCGTCGTGACGGTGGTCCACTCGCCATCCGGGTCGTCAGCTCCCTCGATCAGGAGCTTCGTCGGGGCGCTGCCGTGACGCAGCTCGCCCTTGTAGACATCGGCCCTCCTGTCGATGAACAGGTAGAAGCGTGAGATGTCCGTCCTCTTCATGTCGATCATTATCCACTCGGTGGTGGAGTGCAGGTCAGCAGACGGATTGGAATGCCAGTAGGTGGTCTGATCGTTGTCAATCAGCGCCCCGAGCAGGTTGTACCCGTCCTCGATGTACTTCTTGTTGAACTCGTAATTGTCGTTGTCCGACGTGATCGTCGTCCACGTGCAATTGCTCGTCAACTGCGTCTCTCCCGTCGCCGACACTTGGGTGATGAGAGGATTCTCCTCGTCCGGCTCGTATATCTGCGCCCCCGATGGACTCAGGTACGCCGCAAACGCCGCTATGAGGATAAACTTTACTTTCGGTAAAAGTTTCATCATGTTGATTTTGGTTTAGGTTTATATTTGGTTAGACTTTATAAATTATTCAAACTGTGCAAATCTATGAAATTCCCGCGAAGTAAATGTTAATTGTGTGCGCATATATGACGATTTACCGCAAAAATGTACTGATATCACATGAAATGGCGCACATTATCTTTTAAAAAACGGGTATATGCTTTAAAAATGTAGACAGATGCTTAACAAATCACTTTTTGCCGGTCGTGAGCTGGTGCGAAGGCTATGCGCCGCTGCATGGGAAGGTAGCATGGGGAAGGGAATGGGGGAGAATAAGCCGGATGAAGCGGAGCGGAGAAACGGGAAGGCAGTAAGGATTGTGGGCGTGGCTTGGAGGCTTCACGGGTAGGCAGTAAGGCGGCGCGGAATGCCTTGCGGGCGGGGCGGCCTGCGGTACGGCCTACTTCTCGGTGATGGCGCGACAGACGCGGTCCTGGAAACGGCGCGCGTTGCGGGCGTGGAGCACGCCCTGATTCATGATGGCGAAGGCCAGTTCATGACCTTCGGGCGACATGGCATAGCCTGCGAGGGTGATGACGCCCTCCACGGTGCCCGTCTTGGCATGTACGTTATACTGGGCGCCGGTGCCGCGCATGCGGGAGCGCAGTGTGCCGTCCTCGCCGGCCACGGGCAGGGACGGATAGAGGTGGCCGTAGATATTGGAGCGCTGACGGGCGTAGAGCAGAGCCCTGACCAGCAGTTCGGCCGAGGCGTAGTTGTACAGCGATACGCCGCTGCCGTCGACGACAGAGTAGCGCGAAGGGTCGAGGCCGTAACGCTCTGTCATGGCGCTCACCTTGGCGGCCGAGAGCGAGGAGGAGGGGTAACTGCGTTTGTCCTGCGCGCCCAGCTGATAGAATAGCGCTTCGGCGCAGGTGTTGTCGCTCTCCTTGAGCATCGGCATGAGCACCTGATCGATGGTGTGATAGCGCGTCACAAGGCTGCGGGGATTGACCGCGTCCTCTATGCGGCTCACGGCAAAGCACCCCGTCGTGCCTATTCCCATCTCGGAGAGCGCGTGGAGAAACTCGGGGCGGAACCGGTCCTTGCCATTGTAGAGCAGGGCCCTGAGCGGCGTCATATCATCGTCCCAGCACCAGCCCTTGCCCCAGGTCAGGGTGTCCTTGACCGAGACATCGAGCCTTATCTCGCCCGCGATGCTGTCGATGCCCGCCTCGCGGATGGTGGAGGCGAAGGCGCGCATGTCGTCGTGGCCGAAGAGCGGGTCCATGCCCCCGCGGATGTATATGTTGCCGTGGAGCACGGAGTCGGTGATCTCTCCCTCGGCGTAGAGGGTCGTCTCGAAGCGGTAACTGCCGCCCAGACGCTGCAGCGCAGTTATGGCCGTGAGGAGTTTCTCGCAGCTCGCCGGGCGCAGCGTCTGCCGCATGCCCTTCTGCCAGACGATCGAGTCGGCCGTGATGTCGTAGATGCAGAGCCCGAGCTGCGATGTCTCGAACATCGGGTCGGCCGTGAGCTTCTCCAGGCGGTGGCAGACCCTCACATTCCACGGCAGCAGCGAGTCGCCCGCCTGCTGTATGCCCACGCTGTCGGATGCGTCCACGCTGTCCGCCGGCGCGACACTGTCGGGGGCCAGCACCGTGACCTGAGCCATGCTCACCATCGGCGCCAACATGAGGAGAAATAATATAAAATGCAGTCTCGGCTTCATTCCGCGTGCAAAATTACAAAAATCCTGCTCACCCTCTGCCTTTTACCTTGTTTTAAGGCTGGTACATGAGCATTTCGGGCCTTCTTCTCCATATTTTTGCCATCATTTGTCTGCGTTTTTGCCAATTATCCGAGATTATGTTATATTTGCAATACTAATATAAGGAGGAACGCTTATGTCTACCGTATTGTATTCTTCGCCGGTCTTCGGACCTATTCACAGCCGCCGCCTCGGTGTGTCTCTCGGCATCAACCTGATGCCTGCCGACGGCAAGATCTGCACCTTCGACTGCATCTATTGCGAGTGCGGATACAACAGGAGCCACCGCACCACGAGCCCGCGCCCCACGCGTATCGAGGTGGCCACGGCTCTGGAGGAACGCCTGCAGGACATGACCTACAACGGGCCCAAGCCCGATGTGCTCACCTTCGCGGGCAACGGTGAACCGACCCTGCACCCCGATTTCGCCGGCATTGTCGACGATGTGGTGCGCCTCAGGGACGAGTACTTCCCGCAGGCCAAAATCAGTGTGCTCAGCAATGCCACCCAGACACCCCGTCCCGAGGTGCGCCGCGCCCTGATGCGCGTGGACAATAACATCCAGAAGCTCGACACGGTCAATCCCGACTATATCCGCCGCCTCAACCGTCCCCACCATTCCTACGACGTTAACACGATCATCGACGCGCTCAAGCGCTTCCACGGCCATGTCATCATACAGACCATGTTCCTCACCGGCACTGGCGGCGAGGAGAGCATCGACAACACGGGCGACGAGTACGTCCTGCCCTGGATCGAGAAACTCAAGGAGATAGCCCCCATGGAAGTGATGATCTACACCATAGACCGCGAGACACCCGACCGCAAGCTGCGCAAGGCCTCGCCCGAGGCGCTCGACCGCATCGTCGCCCTCATCGAGAAGGCAGGCATCCCCGCCACGGCGTCCTATTGACGGCCCGCGCCCGCAGCGCTGTTTGCCGGCGGCAATGAGCCCGCCCTCGTGAGCGCCGCGACGCCTGTTATATATATGTGTATTTAAGGAGAATTGCTGCGCTTCCGCCCCGGCGGGAAACAGCAGAACGAATTAATCCGGAATAATATCAGTCCGCCCGATCTTATGTCCTCATAAGACCGGGCGGACTTGGTATTTTTATATTCGCCGGCAGAAACAATAGGGCTGCTCCCTCTTTCCGAACAGGCATTTCCCACACATCCCGAAAAACGTTCCGCTTATCTTAATACTCACATAGGACCTGAGGAAAACTACATTTGAGGTAGTTCAAAACGTCTCAAATGTAAGAATGGCCTTTGCGGAGCACTGTATATCAGCAAATTATGAAGGGCGAAAAAGTCGGCATTTTGCGGCGGCTGGCGGCCGTTGAGGGCAGCGGCCCTCCCAGCTAACGCGTCCCAAAAGTATGTCCTCACACACCGGCTTCGCTGATATAATTTCGCCATTCGAAAATCGCATGCTGCTCCGCATTTTGGAAAAGGCATTCCCCACTCTCTAAAAATTCGTTCCGCATGCTGTGTTACTCACATAGGACCTGAGGAAAACTATCTCAAATGTAGTCTTACTCGTCTCAAATGTAGTTTTGGCCTTTGCGGAGCACTGTATATCAGTAAATTATGAAGGGCGAAAAAGTCGGCATTTTGCGGCGGCTGGCGGCCGTTGAGGGCAGCGGCCCTCCCAGCTAACGCGTCCCAAAAGTATGCCCTCACACACCGGCTTCGCTGATATAATTTCGTCATTCGAAAATCGCATGCTGCTCCGCATTTTGGAAAAGGCATTCCCCACTCTCTAAAAATTCGTTCCGCATGCTGTGTTACTCACATAGGACCTGAGGAAAATTACCTCAAATGTAGTCTTACTCGTCTCAAATGTAATTTTGGCCTTTTCGGAGGGCTGTATTACAACGAGTTATAGAGGCGGAAAATCGGTGTTTTGCGATGGATATTTCTGCGTTCCGAAATGCGCAGATTGCCGCGAACACGGCGGCCTTATAATTGTCTAAAACGCGCAAGGCCTGCCGGTTCATCGTGGCAGGCCTTGCTTATCAGTTTCCTCTGCGGGAGGTTTTATTTCATACACTTACGCATTGTCCGAAGGGGCATTTCGCGAAGCGGGGTATACCTTATATATATGTATGCGGGCGCGCGGAAGGATTAGACTTGCGACTAAGTGCTCTCCTTCTCGTCCTCGTCGCCGAAATCGGCAGCGGCTATCTCGCGGGCTGTAACCTCGGCGGGCGGGATTTCCTCGTTGGTATCGGGCACTGCGGCGTCGCCTGCGTCACCTGCGGGAACGGCGGCAGCGGCGGCCTTCCTGGCGGCGGCCTTCGCGGCGCTTGCGGCCTCACGCTTGGATATGCGGCTCACACTCAGGATCATGCCCATGTAGACACAGTTGACTATCGTCGACGTGCCGCCGCGCGAGATGAGCGGCAGGGGCTGACCCGTCACGGGGAACAGGCCCGTGGCCACCATCATGTTGAGCATCGCCTGGCTCACCAGGAGGATAGCCAGGCCCATGGCAAGGATGGGCTCGAAGGTTGAATTGCGGAAGCGCTTGGTGATGTAGCCCACTCTCACCAGCAGTATCAGATAGAGCATGACGACGAAGACGGCGCCTATGAGGCCCCACTCCTCGACGATCACGCTGTAGATGAAGTCGCTGTAGGCCTGCGGCAGGAAGTCGCGCTGCACAGAGTGGCCGGGGCCCTTGCCGATGATGTTGCTCGTGGCGATGGCGATGGAGGAGTGGCCTATCTGCGAGTTCTCGTCGATGTCGAAGTCGTCCGGGTTGACCGTCTTGGTGGTCTCGCTGACCTTGGTCTCGAGGCGGGCGCGCCATGTGGCCACGCGCTTGCAGCCCGGGAGCTTGGAGATGGAGGCGGCTGTCGAGTCGCTCATGCCCGTCAGCACGAAAAAGCCCGTGGCGCCCACGATGGCCATCACGCCGAGCGTGGTGCCGATGTATTTGAGCGGTATCTTGCCCACGATCATCACGGCGAGGATATCGGCCAGCAGTAGCGCCGCGGTGGAAAAGTTCTCAGGGAGAATAAGGGCGCAGACCAGGCCGCCCATGATCATGATCCACTTGAATGTCGTCTTGGCGGAGATGACGCCGTTGAGATATTGCGAGATGAGGATCGCTTCGCTCACGATGACCGAGCCTTTGCCAAACTCGGAGGGCTGTATGTGTATGCCCGCGATGCTGATCCAGCGCGAGGCGCCGTTGATCTGCACGCCCACGCCCGCCAGCATCAGCAGGAGCGTCAGGATGGAGAGCGGGTAGAAGATCATCACCAGTATGCGGTAGATGCGGCTCGGCATGAACTGGACCACCATCATCAGCAGAAATCCGGCGCCGAGCATGGCGGCGTGGCCGGAGATGGGGCGGAGGTAATCGCCGCTCTTGTAGGTCAGCATACTCGTGGCGCTGAACACCTCAATGAGCGAGATGCCGCACAGAGCGAAGAATATCACCCATATCACCGGGTCGCCCTGAAACAGTCTGGTATATTTCTTTTCTCCCATTGGCTTTGTTGTGAATATGTGCGGCTCAGAGGGCCTTCACAGCCTCCTTAAACTGGCAGCCGCGGTCCTCCATGTTGTGGAAGAGGTCGAAGCTGGCGCAGCAGGGGCTCAGCAGCACCGTGTCGCCCGGCTGAGCCAGACGATAGCACTCGGCCACACAGCTCTTCATATCGTGGGTATCGGCCACGGGCAGGCCCATCGAGTCGAACTCGCGGTGGAGCTTGCTGTTGTCGGCACCGAGGTAGACGAGCGCGCGGCATTTTTCCCTGACCATCTGCTTGATGGGCGTGTAGTCGTTGCCCTTGTCCTTGCCGCCCAGGATGAGCACCACGGGAGTCTTCATGCTCTCGAGCGCGTACCAGCAGGCGTCGACATTGGTGGCCTTGGAGTCGTTGACATAGAGCACGCCCTTCACCCGGGTCACCTTCTCCAGACGGTGCTCCACGCCGGGGAAGTCGGAGAGCGAGCGGCGCAGCGACTCATTGCTCACCCCGGCCAGTTTGGCGGTGATGCCGGCGGCCAGCGAGTTGTAGAGATTGTGCTTGCCCGTGAGGGAGAGCTCCTCGAGCTCCATATTGAACGGCGCCGGCTTCTCGATGACATATTTGCCCTTCTCGGCGTAGGCCACGGCGCCGGCCTTTTTGACCTCTGAGAAGGGGAGCATACGGCTCTTGATGTCATATTTTCCGAGCTCCTTGGCGATGACGGGCGAGTCCATCCAGTAAACGAATGCGTCGCCCTCTGTCTGATTGCGTATCACGCGCATCTTGGCATCGATATAGTTCTGGAATTTGAAGTCGTAGCGGTCGAGGTGGTCGGGCGTGATGTTGAGCAGCACGGCGATGTTGGCCCGGAAGTCGTACATGTTGTCCAGCTGGAAGGAGGAGAGCTCGATGACATAGTAGTCGAAATGCTCCGTGGCCACCTGCAGGGCGAGGCTGCGGCCTATGTTGCCCGCCAGGCCGACGTTGTAGCCGGCGGCCTTGAGGATGTGGTAGATGAGCGAGGTGGTGGTCGTCTTGCCGTTGCTGCCCGTGATGCATATCATCCGGGCGTCGGTGTAGCGGCCGGCGAACTCGATCTCGGAGATGACGGGTATGCCCTTCTCCATCACCTTTCTCACGATGGGAGCTTCCTTGGGTATGCCCGGGCTCTTGAGCACCTCGGTGGAGGAGAGCACGAGGTTCTCGTCGTGGTGGCCTTCGTCGTATCTCAGGCCGTATTTCTCGAGCATCTCCTTGTAGGCGGGCTTGATGGAGCCCGAGTCGGAGACGTAGACGTCATAGCCTTCTTTTTGTGCCAGCACGGCGGCGCCTACGCCGCTCTCTCCGGCACCCAATACTGAGAGTAATTTTTTCTGAGCCATGGTGATGTGAAATATGAAAGTGTTTGTGTTTTGGGGGTTATCTTATCTTGAGCGTGATGAGGGTCAGGGCCGCCAGCAGGAAGGTGATGATCCAGAATCGTACGGTGATCTTGCTCTCGTGCGAGGGATGGGCGGGCCAGCCCTTGAGCAGGTAGCGGCACGCGGGGTCGAGCTGCGAGGGCAGCACACGGAAGTTGTCGTGGATAGGAGTGCGCTTAAAGAGGCGCTGCTTCACACCGCGGCGTTTGCCGGCCTTGAAGTATTCCACCTGGAGTATCACACTCAGGCTCTCGACGAGGAAGATGCCGCAGAGCAGGGGCAGGAGGAGCTCCTTGTGGATGATGATGGCCATCACGCCGATGATGCCGCCGATGGTGAGGCTGCCCGTGTCGCCCATAAAGATCTGCGCGGGATAGGCGTTGTACCAGAGGAAGCCGATCAGCGCCCCGACGAACGCCGACGCGAAGATCACCAGTTCCTGCGCCCCGGGGACATACATTATATTAAGGTAGGAGGCAAACTGGATGTGGCTCGAGACATAGGCCAGAAGCCCGAGCGTCGCCCCGATGATGGCCGAGTTGCCCGCGCACATGCCGTCCATGCCGTCGTTAAGGTTGGCGCCGTTGGAGACGGCCGTTATGACCAGCACGGTGACCAGCACGAACAGTATCCACCCAGCCGCGCCCTGATAGCGGCCCATAAACGACATGATGCCGGTGTAGGAGAGGTTGTTGTTCTTAAAGAACGGGATGGTCGTGATGGTCGACTTGACAGGGCGGCTCTTGTGGACGATGACCTCCGTATTGTCGGCTGTGCGCTGGGTGGTGATGTTCTCGCGTATGGTGGCGTCGGGGCTAAGGTAGAGCGTCAGGCCCACGGCGAGGCCCAGCAGCACCTGCCCGATGATCTTGACCTTGGGATGAAGCCCGTCCTTGTTGTGCTTGAATATCTTGATATAGTCATCGGCAAAGCCCAGAATGCCGAACCATACCGTGGTGAGCAGCATGAGCAGCATGTAGATGTTTCTCAGGCGGCCCAGCAGCAGGCACGGCACGAGGATGGAGGCGATGATGATGATGCCGCCCATGGAGGGCACACCCTGTTTCTGCACGCCGAAGGGGTCGATGCTCGCGTCCCTCTGTGTCTCGCTGATGTTCTTGCGGCGCATGTAAGCGATGAAGTGCTGGCCGAACCACGCCGAGATGAGCAGCGCCAGTATGAAGGCCAGAAGCGAACGGAAGGAGATGTATGACCAGAGACCTGCGCCCGGCACACCGAAATCGGACAGAAAACGGAATAGATAGTATAGCATGGCCTGCGGGGTTAATGTTGTTCGCTTGAGAATACGTTCCTCAGTTCCTCCCGGTCGTCGAAGTGGTGCTTGACGCCCTTGACCTCCTGATAGTCCTCATGTCCTTTGCCGGCCACGAGTATCACATCGCCCTTGCGGGCCATCATGCATGCGGTTTTTATGGCTTCGCGGCGGTCGGTAATAGCTATGACGCGGCGCTTGAGGGAGGGCGTCAGGCCGGCGAGCATATCGGCGATGATGTCCTCGGGCTTTTCGAAGCGCGGGTTATCGCTCGTGATGATGACGCGGTCGCTGCGCGTGGCGGCTTCCCGGGCCATTATCGGGCGCTTGCCCTTGTCGCGGTTGCCACCGGCTCCGCAGACTGTGATCACCTGGCCCGTGGTATTCTTGCTCTCCTTAAGCACCTCGCGGATGGCTCCCAGCACATTGATGAGGGCATCGGGAGTGTGGGCGTAGTCGACGATGGCCGTGTAGCCCCGCGGCGAGCGGAGCGTCTCGAAGCGGCCGGCTACGTGATGGAGCTTGCTCAGGATGGTGAGTATCTCCAGCGGTTCGTGACCCAGCATGCGCGCTGCGCCGTAGACCGCAAGCAGATTGGAGACATTGAACTTGCCCACGAACTGGACGCTCACCTCGTGGCCGTCGATGTCCAGCAGCATTCCCTCGAACGACATCTCCAGGATGCGCGCCCTGTAGTCGGCCATGCTGCGGGTGGAGTAGGTGCGGACGGTGGCGGCGGTGTTCTGCACCATGTAGAGCCCGTTTTTGTCGTCGGCGTTGGTGATGGCGAAGGCCTTGCGCGGCAGCATGTCAAAGAAGGCCTTCTTGGCGTCGCGATAGTTCTCGAATGTCTTGTGATAGTCGAGGTGGTCGCGGGTCAGATTGGTGAAGATGCCGCCCGCAAAGGTGAGTCCGCCTATTCTCTTCTGCGCTATGCTGTGGCTGCTGCACTCCATAAAGGCGTACTTGCAGCCCTTCTCCACCATGCGCGCCAGCAGAGAGTTGAGCGTCACGGGGTCGGGCGTTGTCTGGTGGGCGGGCACGGGCTCGTCATCGATATAGTTGCATACAGTGGAGCAGAGGCCGCACTTGAAGCCCATCTCGCGAAACATATTGTAGAGCAGTGTGGCTATCGTTGTCTTGCCGTTGGTACCCGTGACGCCTACGAGCGTCAGGTGGGCCGACGGGTCGCCGTAGAACAGTGTGCAGATCGAGCCTACGACATCCTCCGAGCTTTTCACCCGCACGAATGTCACACCCTCGGGGCGCTCCGCGGGCATCTCCTCGCACACCACTGCCACGGCGCCGCCCGCTATTGCCGCGGGGATGAACTTGTGTCCGTCCACCTGCGTGCCGCGCTCGGCGACAAAGAGGTCGCCCTGCTTTACGAGGCGCGAGTCTATCTGCACGCCGCTGATCTCAACGCCGGGATCTCCGGCAATCTCCTCCGGCTTTGCCCTGAGCAGTACTTCTTCCAGTTTCATAGTCTTATATAGTTTGTTTATCGTCTTTTTTTATCGCTTTTGGTAGTGGTCTTAGAGCTTCCGGATGAATTCTTTGAGCTCTTGGCGGTACTCTTGGAATTCCCGGACGAGCTTGCAGAGCTCTTTGATGAGCTCTTGCTGCCCGATGACGAGCTCTTGCTGCTGCGCGCTGACTTGTCGGAGCGGTCGTCGGAGCTTCGGAGTGTGCCTTCGCTGTTGCGCCTGGTGCTGCGGTTCTTCTCCGTGCCCTGCGACGAGGAGCCGGCGGAGCTTTTCTCTTTTACCGTTGTAGCCTTGTGCTCCTTTGCGCCGCTCTTGTCCTGCGTAGTAGTTTGTCCGGCCTTTGTGCCGCTGCCGCTCTCCGCTGCGGCGGAGCTGTTGTGGCTCTCCGGAGCTGCGGCAGAGTTCTCTCCGCCGCTTCCGGCGCTTGGCGTGGCGGCGGCATTTGCTGTGCCGGCGGCGTCAGGACTTGTAGCTTCGGCGTCCTCGTCACTGGTGCGCAGCACGATGTTTATCCGCATGCCTTTCCTCAGTGCGCTGCCGGCGGGCACGCTCTGCGCCACGACTTTGCCCACTCCCTCCAGGCTGACACGCATGCCGGAGCGCTCCAGCATATAGAGCGCATCGCGCAGACCCATTCCGTGGACATCGGGCACTACCCCGCGCCGCGGCGGAACGGAGGTGAGGGTGACGCCATTGGAGTCTGTGCGCGCCTTGCCCCAAGCGTTGCGGTCTATGCCCTCAGCCGTGTAGGGCACCTGCAGTTCGCTGAGCACATAGCGGGCTGCGCGCATGTTACCGTTCAGGATGTGCGGCTGATGGCCGTGGAGTGTGTCGCGGGCGGAGTTGAGGTCGTCCTTTCTGTGGCGCGCCATGACGCCCTCGGCTATTCTGCGGAACACGGGGCCGCACTGGCTGCCGCCCGAGGCCGGCGGTGTCTTCTTGATGCACACGATGCAGGTGTATTGCGGGTCATCGGCGGGGAAGTAGCCCACGAAGGTCACGAGGTAGCTTGGTGTGCGGCCGTTCTTGGTCCATATCTGCGCCGTGCCGGTCTTTCCCGCCACCTGGAAGTAGGGCGAACCGGCCTTGCGGCCCGTTCCCTTGCTCACCACGAGGTTCAGGCAGCTCTTTATATCGTTCAGCGCCTCGGGGGAGCACATTCTCTCCCTCACGACGCGGGTAGGATACTCCGCTATGAATTCTCCGCCACGCTTCTTGGCTATCACAAAGCGCGGGTACATCATGCGGCCGCCGTTGGCTATGCCGTTGTAGAAGGATAGCGTGCTGATGGGCGGCACCTGAGTCTCGTAGCCGATGCTCATCCACGCCAGGGCCGTCTTGGACCAGTTGCTGCCGTCGGGCTTGGGCCTGCGGATGTAGGGCTTGGCGTAGCCCGGGATGGGCACATGCAGGTCGGAGGCGATGCCCACGCGGTAGAGCCCGTCGACAAACTTGGCCGGCTGATGGAAATAGTACTTATCTATAAGCGTGCTCACGCCGATGTTCGAGGACTTCTGGATACACTCGGCCGCGGTGATGACGCCGTTGCCCATGTTGCGCCAGTTGGCGTCCTTCATATACCGCCCGTGCATCAGCACCTTTCCGTTGCCGGTGTTCACCATGTCGCCCGGGTGGAGGTAGCCGTCGTCGAAGGCCACCATAAACGAGGCGGTCTTGAACACCGATCCCGGCTCGAGCAGGTTGCTCACGGCATAGTTTTTCTCCTCGTGATATTGTCCGTTCTTGTCGCGCGTCATGTTGACGATGGCCTTGACATCGCCCGTCTTAACCTCCATGAGCATGGCCACGCCCTCGGCGGCGTTGATCTCCTTAAGCTTGGAGACGAGCGACTTCTCGGCGAGGTCCTGCATGCCCACATCGATGGTCGTGACTATGTCGCAGCCGTTCTCGGGCTCCACACTGATGCGCGTCACATAGCTGCTGCCCGATTTCTCCCTGTGCCCCATTCCCGGTTTGCCGCGCAGCACGGAGTCGTAGCTCAGTTCGAGCCCGAAGCGCGCTGTGTCCTTGCCGGCATAGAGACGGCCGATGGTGCGCAGGGCTAAAGAGCCGAAGGGATTGGTGCGCTGCTCGGAGCGCTCCCAGTGGAATCCGCTCTGCCTCAGCGAGAGGAAGGGCAGCTGGCTCACAGCTTTGAACTGGAGGTATGTGATGCGGCGGTCATAGATGGGCCAGTGGCGCTTCTCCTTCACGCGGCCCTCGACGAGGCGCTTGCGGAATGAGCTCACCGATATGTCGGGGAACAGGTGGTGGAGGCCGGACGAGAGGCTGTCTACCTTGGTATAGAAGAGGGAATCCTTCTCGTGCTGGTACTTGAGGCGCCGCGCGGAGTCCTTCTCGACCACCATATAATCCATGAAAATCTTGTACTCGGGCAGGGTGGCGGCCAGCAGCTGGCCGTCGGCGGAATAGATGTTGCCGCGGCTGGGCGGGATGACCACCTGACTCTTCTCGAAGCGGCTGTTCACCTGCTTCCAGTAGCCCCGCTCGACGAACATGATGTAGGCCGTCTTGGCTATGATGCCTATTCCGATGATAAAGAATATCGCCTCGATGAACAGGTATCGTGTGAGTACTTGTTTTTCAGGAAATCTCTGCTTCATTCTGCCGTGTCTACTGTAAGTATGTAGGGCGAAGATGTGGGGGACTTGAGCGCGCTGTCGCCTATCTGCCTCAGGTGTTCCTCTATGTGGCTCTGGCGTGTGCGGTCCATGAGCTCGCTCGAGAGAGTGAGCGCACGATATTTGGCATCCTCCACTTCCTCTCTCAGCCGTGTGGCCTCTTTCTCCTCATTCTGACTGGCGTAGCCGTTGCCGATGAGCAGCAGGATGGAGCATACCACGAGGACAATAAAGCCCACGTTCCGGCGTATCACACCGGAGGACAGAAATTCGCCGAACAGGACATAGCTCACGCTCACCTTATTGCGTACGGAGCCTCGCTTGCCGGCCTTGCCACCGGCGGCCTTGTCGGTGGTTTTCTCCCTGATATCTTTATTGTCACTCATTGCTTATGATGTTTTGCCATTACTCTCAGTCTTCTCGGCCACTCTCAGTTTGGCGCTGCGGCTGCGCGGGTTGCGCTCCGTCTCCTCCGCGGAGGGCGTGATGACGTGAGTGTTGACGGCGCTGAGGGGCGCTATAAGATTGCCGTAGAAGTCTTTCTCCTGGCGGCCTGCGGCGTTGCCGCTGCGTATGAAGTTTTTGACCATGCGGTCCTCGAGGCTGTGATAGGTGAGCACCACGAGCCTCCCGCCCGGGGCGAGCAGGTCGGTGGCGGCGGCGAGCATGTCGCGCAGCGCGCCCATCTCGTCGTTAACCTCTATGCGTAGGGCCTGAAAGGCGCGGGCCATGTCCTTCTTCTCGCGGTCGCGCTTCGTGAAGGGCGCGAGGATGTCCATGAGCTGTCCCGTGGTCCCGATGGGCGCGGTGGCGCGGGCGCGGACTATGGCGGCGGCCATGCGGCCGGCATTCCTGAGCTCCCCGTAGTTGCGCAGCACGGTGGCTATCTCGTCGGCCCCGGCGGTCATGAGAAAGGTGGCTGCAGAGCGCTTGGCGCGGCGGTTCATACGCATGTCGAGCGGGGCGTCGCTGCGGAAGGTGAAGCCCCGCGAACTCTCGTCAAAGTGGTGGCTGGAAACCCCGAGATCGGCCAGCAGGCCGTCGATACGGGCGATGCCGTAGTAGTCCATCCAGTGGCGCAGGAAGCGGAAGTTGGAGAGCACGAAGGTGAAGCGGCTGTCGTGGGGAATGTTGGCGATGGCGTCGCTGTCCTGATCGAAGCCGAAGAGCCTCGAGGTGGGCCCCATGCGCCTGAGTATCTCGTGCGTGTGGCCTCCGCCGCCCATCGTGACGTCGACGTAGACGCCGCCGTCTCTGAGAGAGAGGGCGCTGACGCTCTCCTCGAGCATCACGGGTATATGATATGCCGGTGCCTCCATGTCGCTTCAGGCTTTTTGCCCCATTATACGCTCGAGCTCTGCGGCAAAGTCCGTAGCGCTCATCCTGTTTTTCTCCAGCACCGCGGGCGCCCATACCTCGACGGTGTCGTCCATTCCCAGAAAGACTACCTCTTGCTCTATGCCGACCATGGCGGCGTAGCGCTTGGGTATGAGCAGACGCCCGCCGCTGTCCAGGCTCACGGGCTCTACGTTGGCGACAAACTCGCGCATCACCATCCGCTCGCGGGCGTTCCAGCGGCTCAGCCCCGTGCCCAGAGCATCGAGCTGAGCGTACCACACACTCTGCGGATAGACCACAAGACACGGCTGAAACGCATCGCGCGTCAGCATCAGGTTCTCCTCGCCCGCCGTGGCCAATACCTTGCGGAATGACGAGGGGAAAAACGCACGCCCCTTGGCGTCCGTCCTAGCTGTTATCGTTCCCGTGAATCTCATCTTGATGCGTGTTTTTGGCTTGTCGCCACTTTACCACGCAAAGGTAGTAACTTTTCCCCACTTTCCCCCACTTTCCTACATTTTTTCTCTACTAAATTTTGCATTTCTTCGGTGCCAATAAGTCACTTTTCTGCCTAATTGTCTGGGAAACTGCGTTCAGGAATGGAAATTTACGCTGGCACGCAGTTTGCGATATAATAAGTGAAGTCCGGAAGCCGGACGGGAGGACACCGATGAGGTGGACGAACGAAAGGCCGGGGGACAGAGAAAAAAGAACAATAACAATTAAAAATATAATTGGAGGTATTTGACTTATGATGTATCCGGTTTTAAGCAACAATTGGTTAGACAATGAGTTCAATGACATGTTTTCTGACGATTGGTTTCCTACAGTGAGCCACAGGAGCCTCACAGCGCCCGCCATCAATGTTAAGGAGACTGATAAAGATTACGAGCTGGAACTTGCAGCACCTGGGTCGACCAAAGAAGATTTCCAGGTGAACCTCGACAAGGACGGCAACTTGGTAATCAAGATGGAACACAAGAACGAGAAGAAGGACGAGAACAAGAAGGAGCACTACTTGCGCCGCGAGTTCTCCTACAGCAACTATCAGCAGGCTCTTACGCTGCCTGACGATGTGGAGAAAGACAAGATCTCCGCTAAGGTGGAGCACGGTGTACTCCATGTGATAATGCCGCGCGCCGCTCAGGTAAAGAAAGACGACACCAAGAAGATTGATGTGGCTTAACGCTGACAGCGAGTCATAAAATCTAAGGCCGCCGACGAAGCAAAATTCGCCGGCGGCCTTTTTCTGTGCCCGCGCCCGTGCCCGCGCCTCAGGACGAAGAACAGCATTTGGAAGTATTACTTTCCGGTAAACATTCCAGGGGCGTTTGCTGACGACTTAGAGGCGATTTTTGCGCCTGTGTAAGTAGTTGATTTTCTGCGCCCCGCAGAGGGCCAAAATTATGTTTGAGATGATTTAGAATACCTCAAATGTGTTTTTCCTCATCTCAAATGTAATTTTTGTGTTGTGCGGAAGTTTTTTTGTGGAGTGCATACACGAGGTTTCGCCAAAAGAGGAAATCCATCTGTATGCCCCGTCAATATACATTTCTAAGGCGTTTGCCGACGACTTAGAGGCGAATTTCACCCCTTTGCAATGTGTTGAAAATTAGTGCTCCTCGAAGGGCCAAAATTACATTTGAGACGTTTTCAACTACCTCAAATGTAATTTCACTCAGGTCCTATGTGAGTAACTCCGCATGCGGAACGATTTTTTGGAGAGAGGAATATGCCTTTTCCAAAATGCGGAAAAAGCATTCGATTTTCGAATGGCGAAATTATATCAGCGAAGCCGGTGTGTGAGGGCATACTTTTGGGACGCTTTAGCTGGGAGGGCCGTTGCCCTCAACGGCCGCCAGCCGCCGCGTAAAGTAAAAGAGGGAATAATGCGCATTGCGCGCCTCTACGACTATCGCGAGTCACTTGCCTCGCAATTTACTTCGCACTTTGCCAATATTGGGCATGCGGCCGCTGAGGCAGCGGCCCTCCCAGCTATCGCCGCGCACTACATTCTCCATGCATTCTCCTCCGCCACGTTTGGGGCGGAGGAGGGCACGGGACGTAGCGATGTTTATTTGACCAGGTTGAGCTTGCGGCTTATCTCGAGCATACGCTCGATGGGCTTCACGGCTTTGGCGGCCGTCTCGCGGCTCACGCTGATTTCGGGCCACTCGTATTTGAGGCAGTTGTACAGTTTGGCCATCGTGTTGAGCCTCATGTAGCTGCACTCGTTGCAGGCGCAGGTGCTGTCATCGGGCGGCACGGGGATGAAGGTCTTGTCGGGGCAGGATTTCTGCATCTCGTGCAGGATGCCGCTCTCCGTGGCGACGAGGAATTCGCGACAGTCGCTCTCCTTGGCGTGCCTGAGCAGAGCTGCGGTGCTTCCCACATAGTCGGCGGCCTTGAGCACGGCGCCCTTGCACTCTGGGTGAGCCAGGATCTCGGCGTTGGGATGCTGCGCCTTGAGAGCTACGATCTTCTCTACCGAGAAACGCTCGTGGACATCGCAGGCACCGTGCCAGAGCAGCATGTTGCGGCCCGTGACGGAGTTGATGTAAGCGCCGAGGTTGTAGTCGGGGCCGAAGATGAGCTTCTGGTCGGGCGGGAAGCTCTCCACTATCTCGCGGGCGTTGCCGGAGGTCACCACGACGTCGGTCAGCGCCTTGACGGCGGCGGTGGTGTTGACGTAGGAGAGCACCTTGTAGCCCGGATGGGCCTTGACGAACGCCTCAAACTGGTCGGCGGGGCAGCTTTCGGCCAGCGAGCAGTGTGACCCGAGGTCGGGCAGGAGCACCTTCTTGTCGGGGCAGAGGATCTTGTCGGTCTCCGCCATAAAGTTTACCCCGCACATCACGATGATATCGGCGTCGGTGCGCGATGCCTTCTGGGCGAGGGCAAGGCTGTCGCCTACAAAATCGGCGACGTCCTGTATGGCGCCTATCGTGTAGTAGTGGGCGAGGACTACGGCGTTTTTCTCCTTGCAAAGGCGGCGTATCTCCGCTGCCAGGTCGAGGCCTGCGGGTATCGGCTCAGTGACATAGCCGGCATCTTTCCATTCTTGTTTTACCATGTGTGATTAGTATCGAGTGATTATGTATCTTCTGGTCTGTATCCGGGCCGTCAGCATCTTAAGGGCGACGGCTTTAAGGACTGCAATAATACCAATTTATTCTGACAGGGCAAAAGAAAAGCCCCTTACCTTTCGGGGGCAGGGGCTCTCTGGTGTCGGAATGTATTGTTCAGATTTCTCCTCCGCGCCGTGCGGTGGCCCAGAGGAGAAGTGCATTAGTCTTGCTTATTGGCGTCGTTAAGCTTATTGACGTCTATGCGATTGTCGTTGGAGAGGAGCTTGGGCTCATGGTTCGCCTCGGTGTGCTGAGACTTGCGCGAGGAGTGGTGGTGATGACGGGAGGATGTGTCGCCATAGCCGTAGCCGTAACCATAGCCGTATCCATAACCGTAACCGTAGCCATATCCGTAGCCGTAGCCCATCTTGCTGCGCATGGAGGCGTTGATGACGAGGCTGAGGTTGCGGAATTTCTTGTTCTTGTACATCTTCTCTATCTCGGGCAGGAAGCGGCGGTCCTCCACACCGATGCGTATGACATAGATGGTGAGCTCCACGACGCGGTTGATGATGCCGGCGTCGGCCACAGAGAGCGCCGGCGTGGTATCGTAGATGACGTAGTCGTAGCGGGAGCGCAGTTCATCGTTGAGCTCCTCCAGACGCGGACTCATGAGGAGCTCGGTGGGATTGGGCGGTGTGACGCCTGCGGGCATGTAGTCGACGTTCTTGCCCACGCCCTCCGGAATGATGAGGCTGTCGAGGTCGGCGGTCTCGTCGCTCAGATAGGTGGTAAGGCCCTCGTGATTGGGCGTGTCGATGATCTTGCTCTGTGTCCTCTTGCGGATATCGCCGTCCACGAGGATGACCTTCTTGCCGGCCACGCCGAGGATAAGGGCGAGGTTGCGCGAGACAAACGATTTGCCGCTGCCCGGGATGGAGGAGGTGAGCATCATCACCTTGGAGCGCTTCTTGATGAAGTTGAGGTTATAGCGGAGCATACGGAAGGCCTCGCTCACGGCGTTGTAGTTGCTGCCGCCGGCGTTGCGGTCCAGGAATTTGCTCGAGTCGTTGTCCTCCTTCCAGTAGGGTATATCGCCCAGCACGGGAGCGGTGCAGGCTTCCTCGACATCCCTGCGGGTGCGCACCTTGGTGTCGAGGAGCATCAGCAGCCAGAAGATGAAGGTCGGTATGAGCAGGCCGATGATAAGGCCGTAGCAGAGGATGCGTGTGCTGCGCGGGTAGATGGGGGCGGCGTAGCCGTAGGGCGTCTCCACGATGTTGACGTTGGCCTCGGTCACGGCGAGCTGCAGGGCCACCTCTTCGCGCTTGTTGAGCAGGTAGACATAAAGGTCCTCCTTGATCTTGCGCTGGCGCTCTATGTCGCCGGCCGACTTCTGCTTCTGCGGCACAGTGGAGATGCTCGAGTTGATGCTGCTCTGCACGGCGTTGGCGCGGCGCAGTTTCACATTGAGCGTGTTGATATAGTTGTCCACCGTCTTGGTGATGATGGCGTGGGTGCTGCGGAGCTCCTCGAGGGCGTTGTGCACCACGGGCGACGACTGCGAGGCGTTGGAGGAGAGACGATTGTAGGTCATGACCAGTTCGTTGTATCTCTGTATGCCGCTCGTGAGGCCGGCGTTGCCGATGTCGCCCATATTGGGGATGACCTGATAATTGCCGTCGCCCTGCTGCCTGAGGTAGTCGCGCAGGAATACGCCGACATTCTTCTGGCTCTCGAGGCCCATCACCTCGTCGCGGGCCTGATTGCTCTGGTCGAGGTAGATGCTGGCGTTCTTGTCAAAATCGATGATGCCCATGCTCTGATTGAGCGAGGCGATGCGGTTCTCGGTCGAGTTGAGGTCGCCGCCTATGAGCTGGATGCGCTGGGTGAGGAACTTGTCGGCGCTGATGGACTTGCGGTTCTTGGTCTCGATGATATCCTCCTTGTACACCTTGAGGAGCGTTGCGATGATGTCGTCCGCCCGCTGCACATTGGTGTCGTGACAGATGACGGTGATAAGGTTGCTGCTCTGGTCCCTGGTCACGGCGTTGATGCAGCCCGTGTAGGCCAGCGCGGCGCTCTCCATGCTCGTGCGCGCCACCCTGACGGTGCGCTTCATATAGCGGCGCAGTGTGGAGGGGTTCTTGTCCACCATTATCGCGCCTGCCGGAGAGTCGATGACCTTGCCGTAGGGAGCCGTCTTGTCGTAGGTGCTCGCCTGGCCCGCTACGGTGATATTGTGGATGCGGTAGCTGTTCTCATTCTCCACCTCGATGTCGAAGGTGACATTGCCGGAGAAGGGCTTGAAGAATGTGACCTTCACGGGGCTCTCCTTGTAGAGGGAATATTCCCGGAGCCCCATGTCAGTGGTGTAGCTCACATCGAGCCCGAGGGCCTTCACCACACGGCGCATCAGACGGTGCGACTTGAGGATGACCGTCTCGTCGTTCAGGCCGCCGAGGGTACTGACGCCGTTCATGGTCATGTTGACCGACTTATTGCGCGAGTCGTCCTCGTTGCCCTTGATAGCGATGGTGGCGGTGCGCTCGTACACTCTCTCCTGCTTGGCCTGATAGAGGTAGGCCAGGAAGAGGCACACCACGGCCGAGAGCAGAAACCATTTCCAGTTGACCGTGAAAATGTGCAGCGACTTCATCACGGCCGGCAGCCAGTGATTCTGTTTCCTGTCCTCCTCGGGCGAGATGTAAGAGTTGCCTGTGTTGCTCTGCTGCTGATTTAATTCATCCATCTCTTAGAAAAGTTATTTGGTGAGGGCTATGATGAGCGACGCAATGGATGTGCCCATGCCGAGCAGGGAAGTGGTCAGGCCGAGATACTGGTAGCCCGTCGAGCCCTTGACCTTCTCCGAGCCGTTGGGCTCTACATATACGATATCGTTCTGATGCATGTAATAGGCGGGGGAATTGAACACGCTCTGCGGGTCGGTGAGGTCGACGGTGTATGTGCGGCGCTCGCCGTTCTCCTCCCTCACCACGAGCACACGTTTGCGGATGGCCGAATTGGTGAGGTCGCCGCAGCGGCCGATGGCCTCAAGCAGCGTCAGGCGCTCGCCGCTGAACTCCTGTGTGCCCGGCGTGCTGACAGCGCCGAGGACAGTCACCTTGAAGCTCATGATCTTGGTGGTCACCTGAGCGTCCTTGATAATGCCCTCCGAGATGATGCGGTCCTGTATCTCGGAGGAGAGCTTCTCGACCGTCTTGCCGGCGGCCTTGATGCGCCCTAAGATGGGGAAGTCGATGTAGCCGTCCTTCGTGACTGTGAAGTAGCTTTGCCCCGACATCGTGTTGCCCTGTGTCTGGCCTATGAGCTTCAGATTGGTAAACGGCTTCATCAGTTCCTCGTCCTTAGAGGTGAGGTAGATGGCCAGCTGGTCGTCCGGCTGAATGTTGAGGGTGTAATTACCGTCGATGTTCACACCGTTCTTGTAAAGTTTGTCGGCCCCCTGGATGTAGACGATCGATTTGGTGGAGCCGCACGAGCTGAAGATAAGGGCAGTCAGTAACAGAGCTGCGAACAGAGAAAACTTGTGCATTGTATCTCTTACTTGGGTTAGTTTCTTTCTTTTGGCGGCAAATTTAGCTATTTTTTTGGTAACTCCCCCTCAGCCTTATCATTATTTTGATTTTCTTCCTCTTCTTCGCGACGTTTTTCCTCGGCGATCTTGTTTCTCTCGGCCTGCTCGGCGAAGATGCGGAAGTTCCACGACAGCATGGCCCAGCCTATGAGAAAGAGGACGACGATGCCTGCGATGGTGACGGTGCCGGCCGTGGTGTGGAGGATGAAGTGGCTCAGCTCGGCGAGCGTGGTGCCCTGCTGCACGGACCACGCCGTGTAGGCGATGATGAGCGCCGCCGTGATGCCCAGCATGGTGAAGAATGATTTGAGTACGGGATTCATATTATATATAGTCTTTACTGTTGCGAATTTAGCTATTTTGCAAGAAATGACTATCTTTGTGACATAAAAATACAATGAGCATGGATAGAATGGACTGGCGGCGGCTGACCACCAACAAGCGCTACGGCCTGGAGGAACGCTACGACAGCGCCTTCAAGGAGGACCGGACACAGTTTCAGCGGGACTTTGACCGCCTTATCTTCTCGGCCCCTTTCCGCCGCATGCAGAACAAGACTCAGGTCTTCCCTCTGCCGGGCAGTGTGTTCGTGCACAATCGTCTCACACACAGCCTTGAGGTGTCGAGTGTGGGGCGCTCGCTCGGGCTGGACACGGGCCACGAACTCATGGAGCGGCATGAGGGTCTGGGCGATGACTTTGCTACGTCGCTCGGCGCTATCGTCTCGGCCGCGTGCCTGGCTCACGACATGGGCAACCCGCCCTTCGGCCACGCCGGCGAGAGGGCTATCGCCAGTTTCTTCTCCGAGGGCAAGGGGCAGTACCTCCGCTCTTACCGCGACCCCGACACGGGCGAGCGGCTCACCGACCCGGAGTGGCGAGACCTTACCTGCTTCGACGGCAACGCCAACGCCTTCCGCATCCTCACGCACCGCTTCGAGGGCAGGCGCAAGGGCGGATTTGTGATGACCTATCCCACGCTCGCCTCCATCGTCAAATATCCCTTCTCCTCCACTGTGGCGCACAAGAATAAGTTCGGTTTCTTCGAGGCCGAGGCGGACGCTTACCGGCGCATAGCCGACGAGATGGGCATCATCTGTCTGGAGAACGAGGGCAGCCGTATCCGCTATGTCCGTCACCCTCTGGCCTACCTCGTGGAGGCGGCCGACGATATCTGCTATGAGATAATGGATGTGGAGGACGCTTATAAGCTCCGCCTGCTCACCTTCCCCGAGACACGCGACCTGATGCTCGCTTTCTTCGACGAGCAGCGGCGGCAGCACATCCTCAACGCTTACCCCGATGTTACCGATGAAAACGAGAAAATAGTCTACTATCGCTCCTGCGCCATCAACTTTCTCGAGCACGAATGCGTGCGCGCCTTCCTCGACCACGAGGACACCATCCTCAGCGGCACCTTCGAGGGCTCGCTCATCGATTCGCTTGTGGGCAACGCCCACGAGGCTTACAGCAATATGGCCCGCCTCGCCGTCGACAAGATCTATCGCAGCAAGGAGGTGCTGGACATCGAGCTGGCGGGCTATCACATCATGTACACCCTGCTCGAATATGTGCTCAACGCCGTGCTCACGCCGGGCAACGCCTACAGCCGCCTGCTGCTGAGCCGTATCTCCCCGCAGTATCAGCTTCACGACCCAACGCTCTACGGCCGCGTGATGGCGGTGATAGACTTTGTGTCGGGCATGACCGATGTCTACTCGCTCGACCTCTATCGCAAGATCAACGGTTCGCAGCTCCCCACAGTGTAGCCTGCGCGTCCGGCGGAAGCAGAGCAAGCCGCGAGAGGAGACAATGGACATGCAGAAGAGCGGAATTATTAAGAATATTACAAAATCACGAGATATGAACGTCAGGATGGAAGAGAGCTGGCACAAAGCCTTGGCGCCCGAGTTTGAGAAACCGTATTTCGCCTCTCTGGTGGAGTATGTGCGGCAGGAGTATGCTCACGGCGTCTGCTATCCGCCCGGCCATCTCATCTTCAACGCTTTCAATCTCTGCCCCTTCGATGCCGTGAAGGTCGTGATCATAGGCCAGGACCCCTACCACGAGCCCGGTCAGGCGCAGGGCCTCAGTTTCTCGGTGGCCGACGGAGTCAGGTTTCCGCCGTCGCTTGAGAATATCTTCAGGGAGATAGAGGCCGAGACGGGCAAGCCGCGCCCCGCGAGCGGCGACCTGACACGCTGGGTGCGGCAGGGCGTGCTCCTGCTCAACGCTACGCTCACGGTCAGGGCACATCAGGCCGGTTCACATCAGGGCCGCGGATGGGAGGAGTTTACCGACGCCGCCATTCGCGCGCTCTCCTCGCAGAGGGAGGGGATAGTATATATGCTGTGGGGCTCCTACGCGCAGCGAAAGGGCGCAGTCATCGACCAGGAGCACAATCTGATCCTCCGCTCCGCCCATCCCTCTCCGCTCTCGGCCTACCGCGGATTCTTCGGTAACAATCACTTCAACCTTGCTAACGACTACCTCCTAAAGCACGGCAAAACCCCGATAAACTGGTAGAAAATGGATGATAACGCCCGCTCCTACGCCACGATGATCGAGATAGGCAATACGATAGTCTCCTCGGAGTGCATCACGGAATATTTCGCCTGCGACCTGTCCGCCTGCCGCGGCATGTGCTGCATAGAGGGCGATGCCGGCGCGCCCGTAACCGCCGATGAAATCGCGAAAATGGAAGCGCTCCTCCCCACGGTGAGCCACCGCCTCTCGCACGCCGCCCTCTCCGTCATCAGGCGGCAGGGTGTGGCCTACAAGGACCCCGACGGCGACATGGTGACAAGCATCGTGCACGGGCGCAACTGTGTGTTCACCTGCTATGGCGACGACGGCGTCTGCCTCTGCGCTCTCGAGCGGGAGCACGCCGAGAGCGGGACAGACTTTGTCAAGCCCCTCTCCTGCGCCCTCTATCCCATCCGCGTCACGGAGCTGAGCAACGGCAACCTGGCGCTCAATTATCACCGCTGGGAGATTTGCGCCCCGGCGCGCCTGCTGGGCCGCAAGCTCCACACACGTGTCTACAGCTATCTGCGCAAGCCTCTCATCCGCGCCTTCGGAGAGAGCTGGTACGATGAGCTCGACACTACCGTCCACGAACTCGAGCGGCAGCATATTCTCGATGAACACTGAGATTTTTCAGAACACTAACCATATACAAAGCCGGATTATGAAACTAAGGGCATTCTTCCTTACCGCATTCTGCTGCATTTCGCTCGGCTCAATGGCCGATAACGGCGTCAATGCAAATATCCTCAATTACTTTAAGCAGATAGCTGCCTACGACAGCCGCTGCACACAGGAGAAGGTATATCTCCACCTCGACAACAACTCCTATTTTGTCGATGAAACCGTCTATTTCAAGGCTTACATCGTGCGCGCCTCCTCGCTCAAGTACACCGACCTGAGCAAGGTGCTCTATGTGGAGCTTCTCGACGACCACGGCTACACCATCGAGCGCAAGAGCTACGAGATCTCCGACGGTCAGGCCTCTGGCTCCATCCCGCTCAGCGGCCTCATGCACGGCGGCTATTACGAGGTGCGCGCCTTCACCCGCGCCATGCTCAACTGGGACGGCGAATACTGCTTCTCGCGCGTCATCCCCGTCTATGAGACCAAGGACACGACCGGCAATTACCTCCAGCCCTTCCTCTATTCTGTCAGCGGCGAGGACCAGGTGCCCATGAAGCGCGACGACCCCTCGACGCTCAGGAAGAAGGACGCGCAGAAGGACCGGTTCTATGTCGAGTTCTATCCCGAGGGCGGCAACATGGTCCGCGGCATGTCCTCGAGGGTCGCCTTCCGTGTGACGGATAAGAACGGCAATCCTATCAATACGGCCACATGCTCGATGACCGACACGATGGGCCACAAACTGACGGCCGCCACCGAGCACGAGGGCATGGGCATGCTCACCATCCCGAGCGTCGCCACGGTGAATAAGTGCACATTTGCCGTCGACGGCAACACGGGCGAGTTCACCCTTCCCGCTCCGCTCTCATCGGGCGTGACGGCCGCCGTGAACCGCGCTGGCGGCAAGCTCAGCCTCGACATCTCCGCCACTCCCGACCTCGCGGGCCAGTACGCCGGCATCAGCATCACCTGCCGCGGCGCCGCCTGCCACTTCGATACCGTGCGGCTCGCAGCCATGAAGCATTGGGAGATGCCGGACAATCTGCTGCATTACGGCATCAATCAGATCACCCTCTTCTCTGCCTCCGGCGACATCCTGTGGGAACGCCTCGTGTGGCGCCAGCCCGATTATCCCGTCGGCCTCGAGATACGCCAGAACGCCGAGGAGTACAGCCCCTTCCAGCCCGTGGTCCTCGACATTACGCTCAAGGATCGCGACGGCCACGGCTGCAATTCCTACCTCTCGCTCGCTGTCCACGATACCGGCACCGAGCAGGCTGGCAACGACGAGGGAATCATGGAAGATTTGCTGCTTTCATCGGACCTTCGCGGTTATATCTCCCATCCCGAATACTACTTTGCCGCCGACGACGAGACCCATCGCCACTGGCTCGACCTGCTGCTCATGGTGCAGGGCTGGCGGCGCTACGATTTCCGCGAGATGGCCGGCATCAAGCCCTTCGAACTGAAAGAGCCCGTCGAGACGGGACAGCTGCTCACCGGTCATCTTGTGGCCAATCACAAGCGCCTCAAAGAGGGCAATGTGAGCCTTAATGTCAACATCTTCTTCGCCGGCCTCCACGCCGAGGGCTCGTGCAAGACGGACACCCTGGGCAACTTTGCCATGATGCTGCCGTCCTATTACGGCGAAGGCATCGGCCGCTTCACTGCCATGGCCGATGGCAAGAAGAAGGATATGCAGCTCTTCCTCGACCGCAACTTCGCGCCCACGCCCCGCATGTTCGATGTCCAGGAGATGGTGCCCGTCAAGCCTATCCACTCCGCCAGCATCCCCGTTGCCGACACGTTCGCCTGGCAGGATACCATCACCAAGGGCGACATAATGCTCGGCACGGCCGTCGTCAAGGGCAAGCTCAAGGACAATCCCGCCTCTTGGGGCGACCACTGGAACGGCGGCGAGGACTTTGCGCGCCGCAACGCCGACATCTGCTACAACATCGACATCGAAGCCCAGAAATACTGCGACAACGGCGAGGACGACCCGCTGCTGTGGGACCTGCTCAAGTCGCTCAACAAACGCTTCGACTATACCACGGGCGACGCGCAGGACGCCGGCACCCTCTACGAGTTTACCTATCGCAACTATCCCGCCGTCGTCTTCCGCCACAATACCGAGCAGGACCAGGGCCGCATCAGCAATCTTGTCATCATGGCCTCTGAGGTGAGCCGTGTCTACATCATTACCGACCAGGAGAAGATACGTCGCGTCCTGCCGCAGTATGGCAACTCGGAGCGGCCCGTCACCGGCATCTTCCTCTATGGCGACGGCGTGCAGGCCGCTCTCAAGGACCGTTTCCGCACCAAGGTGGTGCGCTTCTTCGGTTACAGCCGCGATGCGGACTTCCCGTCGCCCGACTACCGCAAACGCGACCTTCCCGACAAGCACGATTTCCGCCGCACACTCTATTGGAATCCCGACGTGCTCACGGATGCCAACGGCAAAGCTACAGTCATCTTCTACAGCAATGCCCGCCCGGGTGTGAAGCTCGGTATCACCGCGCGCGCTGTGCTGCCCGACGGCGAACTGATAGACTACAGCCGATAGACTGATGATAAATACATATAATATAATGCGCCGCTCGCTGCCGCTCCTCCTGCTGTTCGCCGCGCTCGCCCCGTCGCTCACCGCCTCGGGGCAGACGGCCACCGAGCGCTCAATGGAGCGGCAGGGCATGGTGAAGATAGCCGACGTCGACTCCACCATCCTTGTGAGCCTGATGTATGCACGCCCCGACAATTTCACCGGCCACATTCTCTATACCGATCTGCACACGGCCTACCTCCATCCCCGCGCCGCCCGGGCCCTGCATCGCGCGCAGCGCATACTGCGCTCCATCCGCCCCGACCTGACGCTCAAGGTCTACGATGCGGCGCGGCCAATGTCCGTCCAGGCCGTGATGTGGAAGGCCGTGGAGGGCACATCCAAGGACATCTATGTCAGCAATCCCGCCCACGGCGGCGGGCTGCACAACTACGGGCTGGCCGTCGACATCACCCTCGCCGACCGACGCGGCGACAGCATCCCGATGGGCACACGCATCGACAATATGACCCGCCTCGCACATATCGACCGCGAGAGCGAATTGCTGAAGCAGGGCCGGCTCACGGCCGAGGCTGTGCGCAACCGCAGGCTCCTCAGACGTGTGATGCGCGAGGCCGGATTTCGCGCGCTTCCATCGGAGTGGTGGCATTTCAACCTCGTCTCCCGCGCCGTCGCCAGGAAGTATTACAAGGTGA